>Ga0154521_141_pt1 | contig 120500 bp, 99 predicted proteins | sample RifGroE2_FD_105664 | JGI IMG/M metagenome (GOLD analysis project Ga0154521, IMG submission 105664) | Candidatus Margulisbacteria bacterium GWE2_39_32
TTGCAATCCTTAAGGATCTTGATCTGGGAAATTATGAATATGAGAAAAAAAATATTATTCAGGAATCTTTTCTATCCTTATCAGAAACTGATCCCAAAAAAGCCAAAGAGATACTGGACTATTCAGGTGATGAAAAATCAGATATTTTGTGGAACTATGCAGTAAAGAAGACCGATAAGAACAGGAATAGCGTGGATGTCTTGTCTGATGTGATGGTTCGCTATGTTATGCCTCCATTACAACACAATTCTAATGAGAAAATTGATAATCTGACCACTATGAAAAAGCTGAAAGAAGCCTTAGTAGAATACTCAGCTCTGAATAGGAGTGCTGCTGCAAAAAATAGTGAAGGTAAAAGCATTAACGCAACTGACGTAATAATGCAGAAATACCTTAGGCAGCTTGTTACAACTGATTGGATGACAAAAAATCCTGAAATGAGAGCGGAGCATGCTGCTCTTAACGATGTTCTAAATGCTTTAGACGCTGTTAAAACCGGTAAGAATATTCAAGATGTCTATAGCAGTCTTACTGCCTTGGATAAGAAAGATGGCGATGCTGATAAGAGTCGGTGGGCATTGTTCCTGGAGTGTCAGAGTTCTGTATCAATAACTGCTGAAGAAAAGATTAAGTTAACGTTGAAAGCTGCCGGATCGACAAAGATCGAGCTTAGTACCGGAAGGAAACTCCTTAATTTGATATCGGGAGGAGCTAAAAACACAGGAAACAAGAGTGTCTTGACGACGAGCGATATCACTAAGCTGACCGGATTACCACAGGATGAAGTAGTAAAAACATTATCAACGATGGAAAAATCAAAACAACTTACCTCGGAGTCCACTGGGAAATCGTTACCTGTGATAGAAAAAGACCAAGCTCCGGAGCAAAAGGACCAATCGAAAACGGAGGGTACTGATAAGAGTAAACCAGAAACTTCCGTTCAGATGGATGAAAAATCGGAGAAGACTGAAAAAACTGAAGAAACAAAGAAGGCTGAGGATGATAAGTCTATATATGGTAAGGATCAAGTTAAGAAAAATGAATTAAAGAAAAGTAAGCTCGTAGAGGATTCACGATCAGCGTTCGAAATTATAAAAATAGATGGAGTTTCTCTTAAATTAGATGCCAATGGTAAGGCGCAGGTAGTAATCGACAATCTGAGATATAGCAGCAAAGCTGAATTGTCAAAGCTACAGGAACGATTAGCTAAAGCCGATGCTAAAAAGATATTAGCGAAGGAAGGCATTAGCTCCACGGATAATATACGGTTTGTATGGGCATCAGCCACAGATATTAATGTAGACAATGAAATTTCTAAGAAGTTAGAAGCTCCGGGGGGAAAAATCCAGGAGAAAGTTAATGCCTATGGTCCTCAGTTAATATCAATGCTTATAGCCTATGACGGTAAGAATGGCAAGAATATCGGAATAGAACAGGTTGGCAACAGCTATCAGTTTATAGATCTTTCGACGGGCCTTGGAATCAGGATCGGCGATAGTACCTATTTAGCAAAAGAAGAATTCGAAAAACTTCATGCGGGTATACAGGAGCAAAGTCAAAGTATAGATAAGATCTTAAAACAAGCCTGCAAGGATAATGGGCTTGATCCTGAGAACGCGAAACATCAAGCCGCGATTAAGCAGGCGTACTCGATCGATAATACCGGCAATGTTCGCGTTGCCAATGATGTTGTGGATCATGGCGTTTATAACCTTAAAGAATATGTCGAGCATTTTGGTGCCGTAAAGGTTGAAGCAATTATTGACGGCGTAAAAAAATCTTTTTATGTCGATAAGGAAATCTATGAAAGTATAAAATCCCAGCAGGTAGACGGCGCCCCTGTAGATAAAGAAAAAATGGATAAACTTAAGAGCGAAGTTGCCTTAGAATCAGAGAGAGCGGCAATTTTCACTGCTATACAGAAACAAGGGAATTTTGAGAAAGAACAGCAGGAAATGGAAGCTAATTTTTATAATAGTCTTTTGAACTTTAAAATGAAGGACATAATCAGCTCCAAGCGTTTGGCTTTGAATTTGGATATTGTTGCAGTAACAGACTTTGAAAACGGAGTGGTAGATAGATCTACGGAATCGATAGATAGAGCATTAAGCGATATCAAGCAATTAAATTTAAATAATGTGACTGGAAAAGATTTTCAAGCTCTTGAAAATAAATTAAAACAGGCCCAGGAAGATTTGATTGCATTGAACAAAACACTAACCAGTATGCCGGAGAACGCTGGAGATGAAGAGATATCAAAGATCAGAGAAGAAGCGCAAATAACAGTTACGAAAATAAATGAGTCTATATCCTCGATGAATAAGGACCTTATAAAAATACGAATTGATAATAATACTTCGAGCAAGTTTATGATTAATTGTATCACTGCAGAAAGCCGTAATCTCGATACAAAACAGATTGATGAAAAGGTGCAATTGCGTGATTTTATTCTTTCGGTCAAGGATATGCCTGATACTGTTAGCAAGGAAACTTTTACGGAAACATTAGCAAAAATGAAGCTCAGTGATGAATCCCGGGTGACGATTAATAAGCTGATTGACGAACAGCTTGGATCAAAGACCGAAATCAGTAAACAAGACCTGATGAAGAACCTTCAAAAAGTTATGATCACTCTTGATTCGGAATTAAAGAATTATCCTGATTATTTTGCCGATAGGATGGATGCTCATTCCGAGGCAGGTAAGCTAATCGCTAAATTTGTAACTCCAGATAATCAAATTGCAGTATCGGAATTAAATGGCTTAATTGAAAAAGATGCTATGCTGACCTCTGAGCAAAAAACTGAAATTAAGAAAATAATTCAAGAGAATGCCAATGGTCTGTCTGAGATCGATAAACGAGTATTAACGAAGGGAATTAGCGATAAACTGAGCAGTATTTCCGATATTCTGAATAATAATAGCGATTTTGTTGAGGCCTTTAATAGCCTTGGCTATAAGGAATCCGTAGTAATGGAAAAGTACAATAATATGGTGATTAAGGCAAAGCAGTCTAGCGCGATTACTGAAGAGATGAGTGAGCCTGATCGAAAAAAAGTTTATGAGGAATGCTGGAAAAAAGCTCAAGAAATTTCTATGAGCGAATATATTACTTATGGCAACAACAATTTTGGCTTAAAAGGTAAAGCGATGAGCTTTACTTATGGTGTCGGCAAAGGTTTCATAACCGGCGCCGGATATACGTCAGTTGCAAATTTAAGGAAGTTTGCAACAGATAAGGATTACACGTGGGAACAGTACGGAGAAGAATTGCTCGAAGGAGGAAAAGGCTGGGCTATATTCCATATGAAGCAGAGCGCATTTCAGATGCTGGGCGTTCAGGCTGCAGTACATTCCGGAGGTGTTGGAGCTGGAAAAATAGGCGTGAATGCTGGTGATTCGGCTCTAAAGAAATTAGGAACAGGAATGAAATGGACCGGGAAAGAGGTTTATAGCGGTGCGAAAGGAAGTTTGAAGGGGATGTATGGCGAGGGAACAAACGCAGCTGTTTTTACCTTTGATCTTCTTACAAGTATCGCTGATTTTAAACGTAATGGCCAGGAGGGGATGATCCCGATGGCAGTGGTTAATACTACAGCCAGTTGGATGGCTTTTGAAGGCGCTACCAAGGCTGGTACTTCTGTGGCAGAAACTGTGTTCGCGAAGAAAATGCTCGGTAATGTGTTACCCAAAAAGTATCAGCTTGCGGCTAATGCTATTGGCACATTAAGCGGTGTTGTCGGGTCAGAAGTTGTTGGCGGTATGGTAAGCGATAATCTGCTTGCAACATGGATCAATTCGAGATTCCAGATGCTGAATGAAAGAAATGATAATTTTCATAAAGCAAATTTAATGATAGGAGATTTTTCGAATGTACAGTTAGCCAAGGTTGTATCAAGCGGTCTCCAAAAAGGGGCCGTGAGCGATGTAGCAGCGATTAAATATCTTAGCAATGGGCTAAAAGTTGCAAAGGGAACACCGCTAGTTATAGTTACCGCGTCGGGGTTTTCTACTTACGAGAACTGGGGTAATTTGACTTCTAACAATAGTCAAATGCAATGGGCAGGTGCAAGGAATGTTGCTTTAGATACTGGCGGCGCAGTAGTTGCTGCCGGAGGATTTGTCGCGGGGACTTCTATCGCAGCTTCTATTGCTGCAGGTGGTTTGACTATAGCTGGGGTTTCCGGAGCAACCGGAGTTGGTGCACCTGTAGCCGTCGTAGTTCTTGTCGGTACCGGAGGTGCGGTTCTCTGCACTTTTGCATACGAAGGCATAAAAGAATCTCTTATTAATGATAATGTTGATAATAAAAAGATGCTCAACGAAGAGTTTGGTAAGGCAGTTCCCGGTTTTGAATTAAAAGTTAGAGATGAAGAAGAGCGAGATACGGACAATGTAAAGGGTTCGATTGAGCAGAGATATAATGCCGCGATGATCAACGCTTTCATGCAAGACAATTTTACTATGAACAACGTGTCAGGTCTTTCAAAGTACAAGAATCTTTCAGGGTATATAGGAGATTACCTTAATAATGACATGTCGGTAGTTACGCTAAAGGATGTTGTTAGGAACCTCAATATTAAATCCTTGGAGATGGACAGTATTTATGAGCTGACTCCGGACATGTTGTTTAATATATTGGACGCTGCAGCCAAGGAAAAGATAGAGAACGGAGCGAAGGATCTGGATATTAAAGTATCCGGGTTTGATAACTCTACATTGAATTATGAGTCATTCGGTATGACGGCTGATTTTACTATCAACGTTAATGGAAAAGACATTCCGAAAAACGATATTCATATTGCCAATTATCAGACCCAGGATCGGGGCGGTCTCCTGGAAGCGCGTGCCGATGGGAATATCCCTATCAAAGAATTCGAAGGCTTTTGCATGGATGATAATAAAGCTCGACCGATGTTTATGCGAACGATGGCCTCTCTTTACAATACAGGTGCGCTGGACAAGCTAAGGGCGAATTATGAAGAGCAGATAAAAACGGCAACGAGAATGGATAAGAGCGCAGACGTCAGCAAATATAAAGAAAAAATCGAACTTCTTGACCAGTTATTAGAGAATATGAAGACCAAGAACGTCATGAGCTTGGAAAGCATAACTGATGTTAATTTCGGGCAGGAAAAGCAGAATGAGAAATTAGTCGGGATATTGGCAGAGGGGCTGCACTGTTTTGTTAACGGCTTATCCGAAAAAGGCTGTACTAATGAACAGATTGCTTCAATCAAAAATATAATGAATTACAAGTATAATAAAGAAAGTGAAGCTAAGGAATTGATCCGGGTTGGTGAAAGCCCAGAACTTATACCGGCCCAAGCAATTGAAATGATCAATTCATATGAAAAATTAACATCTGATATCCCAGTCGATGATCGAAATAGCAGTATGGATATCATTGCTGCTAGAATAAGTGTTATGAATAAAGTTAGCGAGGTTGTGAACAAAATCAACACAGCGAATGCTAAAATTGATCTTGCGGGGCTGTGTGAGAAAATTACTCCTGAGGATTTTGCTAAGTTGTCGCCGGACCAGCAGAAGATGATGGCCAATACATTGTTCGGTTCTTTGTTCCAGGCGTATACCCAGCAAAAGCTGACAACGCAGGAATTAGCCAAAGAATTATCTCAATTATTAGCCAAAAAGCCATTTTTCAAAGAAGCTTTCAAATCTTCAGATCTCAATTCTACATTTCTAGCGAATGTTTGTACTCAGTTCTACAATAGCAGTGTAGCCTATGCAGTTTTCCAGCATATTATTGATAATAATCCTGATGCCGATACTATAGATAAATTGTTTACGAAAGTAACTGCTGAGAAAATTAGTGACCTAGGTGATCTAATAAAGAATGGAAAGGTGACCGACAATAATCTTAAAGATGAGCTCATCAAGGAGATAACAACTGCGCAGGGTGCAGGAAATAAGGGACTTTCGGACTTTTTGATTGATAATGTGTTGCGAAAATCTTGCAGCGTTAGCATTGATGAAATCGAAAAGTTAAAAGGAAACGACAAGAAAGACCAACTCAAATTGAATTTTGACTACAAAGACGCTAATGGAAAGGGAACCAAGGAATCGGTAGAAGAAACCAGTGCGAATCGATTCAGGTTACTGTCCGCATGTTATAGAAAAGGTCTTATTTCCGAAGATGAACTTAAAGAAAAGATAAAGAACAATAATACTTTTGAGGCAATAATGCTCGATGATTATTCTCTATTCCGTAGCGAAGATGATATTAAAAATAAGTCTGACCTTGACGCCGAAATAGAGCTGCTCAATAAATCAATGGAATTATTTAAACAAAAACAGAATGAATTGAATAAAGCAACCCTTAAACTAGGGAAGTCGCTTGAAGTAGACGGATTGAAATATAATAGTCAAGATCTTCGAATGAAACATTTTATAGAAAAAAACAACTTAGGCGCGAGTGCTTCTGCCGAAGGCAATCCGGCAATGATTGAAGAAATTTGGCTTAGCACTAAAGCATACGAGACCGGTGTTGGGAGATTCCAGACACTATATGATGATTTCATGTCCGACCAGGCGAAGAACGGCAAGTCAGATCATAACGTGGTGCTAGGCAATTACAATCAATTCACGAAAGATCTGTCAGCCTTTCTTAATACCAACAAACAGAAATATTCCGGATATTTTAGTGTAATAGCTTATTCTCAAAATCCAGATATCGTAGTACGTCTGAATAGCATGACGCCTGAAGCGAGTACGGATTTAGAATCTGATTTTATGAAGTGGGCTGATAAGAAGGGAGTTAAAGCGTTTACTCCACAAGCGGACGTTATAGATTTTAAGAATCCAGCTTGTATAAATTATCTGGAGAATATGCAAGATGTTTGCGGGGTTTATATGCATACTGACAATGTAGATACGTCAGGTAGTTGGAATAAATTAAAAGATCTTTGTGGTCAGAATGACTTTTCAGATAAGAAAGTATTTGATGCCCATAGCAAAGAACTATGTTCTTTGTTAGACAAAATAGGAAAAGATTCAAAGTTAGAATCTTGGCAAACGCAACTCGTAGAAGATTTTAGAGCGCAGTTAAGTGGCTGGAAGTTCGGTAGTTGGGGTAGTGCTGTAGAAGATTCTCCTGCTGCAATGGTCTTTTTAATGAAACTCTCCATGATCGATGATGATGGTCTTCAAACCCAGAAACGACTACTCCTGACAGAAATAAGAAAAGAGATTCTCGGCGCAGGTTTCTTTGATATAGAAGAAAAATGGAGTGCTGACTTTGCTAAAGATTATGAGCAATTAATAAGGAGCATTGATGTAACAGGAATGTCCGGTAATCAAGAAGAGATAGAGAAGATGTCTGAAGAATTAAATCATTATCTTAGCGAAATCAATTCTAATAGCAAATTAAGCGCAATTAGCGGGCCAGTGGTACAGGCTATAAAAGCAAAGATGTACGAACTGTCAAAATATAACTATTCGCAGCTTTCTAAGTTAGCAGAAAATAATGATCCGACTTCTAACTTGATTGCACTAGATTCTCTCGACGAGAAGCTCCAAAAAGGAACTAATATTGATAGTCTGCTGGTAATTGATGGGAGAGCTAGTGTGTACGCGTTTGTGCTTTACAAAGAACTCAATGCGCAAGGTCGTTTGGACAATCTTCAATCGAAGGACGTTGAATCTATAAAACAGGCCATTAAAAATGATTCATATAAAGAGTTCAAGGATGTTTTTGATTCTGCCTGGTATAACATTACGACCACTGACGAAAAGAGAAATGAAGAGTTCCAGTCACTGACGAATCAACTCATCGATTCGTATAAGAGTTCAAAACTATTTGCTAGTATGGATAACTCACGAATTACAAAAGAAATAATTTTTGCTAGAAAAGAGAGACTGTCATCAGCTAATGATAAAGTGAGATTGTACTTGAACTATCTTGAGCAGAATTGTGGCAAGGAGTGGAAACAAAAGTTACAGAAAGGTATATCAAAACTAGTTCAAGATAATAACGGGAATGTCAGAAAGGCTTTCGATCTTATTCAGAATAATAATTCGCTCATAGATGAAATGCTTTCGAAAGAAGGTATTAATCAATCTGTGCAGAAATACTTGGCAAAATATATAGCCTCTAATAAAGACTCTATTATTGGCGCAGCTCAGTCAACAAAAGGATCAACGAGCGTGTCAGATTTTCTGCCGACTTCAGAGGAGCAATATCCAGGAGAAGAATTAATCAACCAGGCCGCAGCAAATGTATCCTTGTATAGATAATTTAAAAAACATGCAATATAGTGATTTTTTATACGATAATGTAGTAGAATGAATCATGAAAATATTCGAATCAAAAAAAGTGAAATAAGAAAAAAAAAGTTTCGATAATTTAATAGCACAGAGAATGACTGATATATAATTACAATAATCCAAAGGAGGGTTGATGCCTATATCAGGTGTAATGATAATTAGCCTAAGACTAAGTATTAATTAATTCAATAATAAATCAAAAATTTAAACAAAATATTTAAGGAGGAAAGAATCATGGTAGGAATTAATAATAATATTAACATAAATGCAGTAAAAAGCGGTGTTAACACAACTCAAGGTGTTGGAACTCAACAAGGCGCCGCAAAAACAAATATCGCTGGTACTTGTGGCGACGTAGCTGCAATGAATGATTTAGCAGCAGTAAAAATTGCAGATACAAGTATCGGGAACTTAGGACCTAAAGAAGTTGCATTTCAAACTGCCGCTAAACAGACCCAAGTTACTTCAAGAGCAGCAGAAGGACCAGAAGGCGACAAATAATAAATAAGGTTTAGTAGTAAAGCCTTCTCATTTTAGAGAAGGCTTTACTTGTCTAGGGGTATTTATGAATAAAAAGTTTATACCTTTTAATGATAAACAATATTCACTAATTGGAAACAGCCTGACTTTCAATCTAATGAAGTTATGGATAGATGATTCTATTTCTCATAAAAACGAGAAACTCTCTGATAACTTTTCTGAACATATTCACGAGTTGAACGATATTTATGGTGATATAAAATCAAAATATGGAGCAGATACTGCATCATTGTACCTATCAATGTTTGCTGCCTGGGAAGATCCCTTGATTTCTTTGAAAAAAGGATTGCAGCTTGCTAACGCATTGGATGAAGTGAAAGACTTAGTCCAACAAAGGAATATAGATCTGGGTGAATCCTTGCCAGAGGCCTACAAATACGCGAATAAGATTACTTTTAATCATGAAAATTACAAGCAGTATTTCCCCCGGAATGGCATAGAATCCTGTGTGGGACTTGGAGTGCTGTCCGGTATTTCGGCGTTGTCTTTAGGGTTTGAGTTAGACGGATTGATTCTTTACAATCCTGATGCCTATAAGACAAAGGGTACTGATGGTTGGCATTTCGCTCTGGAGGGAGATCAACTAGGATTTGTCGATCTGAATAATGTTGTTAAAATTATTAAAAATTGGCATGATTATAGTGAAAGTTTGAATAGTAATGATCCCGGTACTTATTACCTTATGGAAAGGTTTAATTTCTTTCACTCTATTTCTGATATATTAACTAGCAAAATGCACTACGAAATTAGTTCGTTATGTATTGATGGTGGCGATATAGATATAGGCAGAGTTAGTAAGTATGAACTAATGGATTTTGCGAAAAAGCTTAATTCCATAATAAAAATCCGAGATAACTTAATTGCAAACGATTTGTTGCAAAAAGTTTATTTTGCTATAGCTTTTAATCATTATAATGAAGCAATCGCAATCCATAATGATAACCATCAGTTTAATGACCCAGACTTAGTATTAATAGCAAAGTATAACTATCAGGAGGCTATAAACTATTGTTCATTAGCTTTGGATATATTGAATAATAATATTTTTCTTAATGAGAACCATGAACGTATGAGCGCTTTGCAAGAATGGGTTACGGAGACATTTCCTTCTAATATAGGTTCGTGCGATTCTCAACTAATTAATCTTCAAAATATCTAGTATTTATCTCGAAAAATATTATATAATATAAAATATACAATTTATTATAAAGAATACTTTTGAGTAACGGGGGGAAGGTATGTCAACCGCAAGTCCAGCAAATAATGAGTCTCACAATAAAACAAAACAAAAAAAAGAATTACAGCAGAAAATCAACAAACTTTATTTTGACCCTTCACAGCGAAAAACTCATAAATCGTTTTCAATGGTGCTTCAGGCAAATAATGTTGAAAATGCCGATAAAATAGCCGAAAAATATTGCGAAAAACTGGAGAACGACATTAAGCAAACTGTCGAACAGATTTCTGATATGCAATATTTCCTGATGGAAAAATCAGGTCACTGGGGAGAATATGGTCAGCAAAGGGTTGTTATCGGGTATGCTCGACTTAAACTGAGCATTTTGCCGGAGCAAGAGATCACGCAGCGTGATATCGATAATTTTCTTATGCAAATGAATAAATTTACTGACTATAAAAATAAAACTCATAAAAACTTGTATGATGAGGAAGATAGTATTACTTTTAATGTTTTTGGAAAAAAAATACTTAAGAATAGAGCGGACCTTCTTAATCGAGAGCTTAGTTACGCCGGATCTAAACTGAGAATTGTAATTGGTAAATATGGCAAGTATTGGAGCGTTATCTATGGCGAAGCGAGGCCTATAAAAAAAGAAGGTTATGAACTCTACATGTTTGAGAAAGAAATTGCCCGGACCCCGACCAACATTATGTCTATTGCTGCCGTCATTGGTGACCGTGATATCGGTATCAGAAAAGAAGCATGTCGTCTGATATTCGAGATGAAATGGAAAAAAATGTTTGATTATAGTGAGCGAGAAAAAGCCAAAATGTACAATAATGAGGCTGGAAATATTCGTGAGATGATCAAGGTAAAGGCTTTGGACTCTTACGACGTACGTTCAGCCGAAGAATTAGAGGCGAAAAAAGGTCTCTTTATTGACGAGATGATTGAAGGTATTGTATGGCATGAGTTTGGTCATGGCATATTCTTTAATGAAGAGCTTGATATTGAGACTGCAGCATTAAGCAAAGCCTTTAACTTTTTTGGTGAGAATATTGTTGGTATCCTTCATGAAGTTCTTGCGGACTGGTCAATTAGAACAGAGAAGCTTAAAGGTCCTATTCAACATTTTCTTGAAGTAGCAATTAAAAATAGAGATCGGGAAAAAGCGAATCGTATGCTATTGGTCTATATGAGCGATAACTGGTTCCTTGATTACAAAGAGGAGTTTTTGGGAAGCCAGACAGATCTTATGATTTCCATCCTATGTCCTTTTCTATCGAATGACTACACTTTTAACTATGAAAAAATAGCTGACAGCTTTGACGATATTCATAATTTGATGCTTGATGAAAGCAAAAAGATAATCGAAATTATTATCAATATGGTATATAAAGCAACCTTCGTTATCGGGAAGTTTAGATACGATTATAAAGAATTTATGGAATATTACGAAAAATATTTAAAAACAATCGAAGTAGATGGCGGTTTCGGCGAGCATACCTTATCATGGAAGACTGCCAATTACACCAATATTTTTAAGTTAACTAGAGATTACTCAAAAGATACTTATGCGAAAATTATGAATTTTCTAAAGGATCAGGACATAGTTTTGAAGAAAAAGCTGCTTGAACTGATGCTTTCTGAGAGGGCTGCAAAATATAATGGTGACATTCGCGAGTATCTTTTCGAACAGATGAAAGAAAAAAGTTTCTATAAGGATGTTAATTCGCTTTCAGCAATGGATGGCATCAAAATGGCACTTGATGAGATCGGGGTTTTTGAAATAGAAAAAGAAAAGATATTAGAGCGCTTTCAAAACATCTATGAAGGTAAAGATAAGTACAATGTTACGGTTAACTATGATGATAGCTTTAACTTCTTTCATTGTGCGATCCAGGAAATGCTTATAGTAACCCAATTAGGTGAAATTGATAAAGAAATGATTGTAAAGAACGATAAGGTGCTGATTATGCAAAAAGGACAGGGACGAGCAAAGATGTCGGCTTCCCTTATCCAAGAGAAGATAGATGAACTTGCAGCTATGTTTAATGATAAAAAAGTTCTTAGCATTACAACGCTTAAAGTTAACACTGATCATGAAGAAATGGATGAGTGGTATAAGCTGCTAGCTCAAACAAAATTGAATGATGGTGGGCTTTTGATACAAAAAATAGACTATGTGACAGGTGAGCTGATGGATCATGATATTATGTTTAAAGTACAAATGCCTGTCGAATATGGATATATGTGTTTCAATACAGTGAATGCAATTGAGAGGATCAACGGACTATTGAAGGATGATCCTAAAGACAACCGCGTTATAGATAAATCATTTCTTGATTATATAACATTGGAATACAACAATACTTATTAATAATTGTATGGAATAGTTAATGGGCTGGCAATCAGCCAGCCTTCATATTTAATTAATAGACTGAAACTTATCCAGACGTTTTTGATGTCTGCCGCCTTCAAATGGTGTGTCAAGAAATGTTTGGACTATCTCGATAGCAAGTTCAGGGCTTGTAGTTCTTCCCCCAAGGCAGAGTATATTAGCATCGTTATGTTCTCTACTCATTTTTCCCATAATGGTAGACGTACATAATGCTGCCCTAATGCCGGTAACCTTGTTTGCCGCAATAGAAATACCAATTCCTGTACCGCAAATCAATATACCATAAGTATAGTTTTCGTTAATGACGGCAGAGGTAACTTTTTGAGCGTAATCAGGGTAATCAACCGATTCAAGAGAGTAGCACCCAAAGTCCTCAACAGCATATTTTCTGTTGAGAAGATTGGCTTTCACAATCTCTTTTAGTTCATATCCGCCATGATCACAACCTAGAGCTATTTTCATTGTCATTCCTCGTTTGTTAAAGAATAAGTGTAAAAATATATTATCACAATGTTAATTGTTTTAAAAGTTAGTGGAAATTGATTGGTGGCTTCGACAAGCTCAGCCACCGGAGAGGCACGACTGACCGGAGAGACACGAACGTTCCCTGAGCTTGTCGAAGGGAACAATTTAGTACGTGAAGTGGTTTATCATTAGCTGATTTTTTGGTAGTATGGTGTGACAGCTAAAGACATTAAGATATGGAGATTATAAATGAGTGAATTTATTGTCCGGTGCATTACCTCAGATTGTAAGGTTGCTTCTGGTATAGTCGAGAAAACGGTTGAACTATTCGATATGGGATCTACGATTCCCTTTATTGCCCGTTATCGAAAAGAGCGGACTGGCGGGTTGGACGAAGTCCAGATACAGCAGATTAGCGAAAGATTGACTTACTATAGAGAGTTGCAAGATCGAAAAGGCACAGTCCTGAAAACAATAGAAGAGCAGGGGAAGCTGTCCGACGAGTTGAGGACCAGTATCACCTGCTGTTCAGATAAACAAGAGTTGGAGGACATTTATTTACCCTTCAAGCCCAAGCGGAAAACACGCGCGTCTATTGCTAAGGAGAGAGGGTTGCAACCTCTTGCGGACCTTTTAATCGCTCAACGGGCCGATATCAAAAACAAGAACGAAGTGTTAAGTCGATTTGTTGATCCTCAAAAAGGTATCGATACTATAGACCAGGCGCTTGCCGGTGCGCTTGACATTATTTCGCAGGATATTGCTGACAATGCCAGTTATCGAGCATGGATCAGGAATAGTCTGTCGAATAGAGGAACACTCGTAAGCAAAGCAAAAAAAGAATGGGCAGAAAAAAGCTCAAAATTCGAAATGTATTATAATTTCTCTGAACTGCTGAAAAGATCTTCGGCCCATAGAATTCTGGCAATACGGAGAGGTGAGGCTGAAGGTGTTATCAAATGGAGCATTCACGCGGATAATGACCAGCTTTTGGCATATTTGGATTCACAGGTTATCAGGAATAAGACTTTTATCTTTTATAAAGAGCTGCTTACGGCAATTGAAGATAGTTATAAACGCTTGCTTTTTCCTGCACTGGAATCGGAGGTTTTTAATGCTAAATGTGTTGAGGCCGAGCGAGAATCTATTTCTGTTTTCAGCAAAAACTTAAAGAATGTATTACTTGCTCCTCCGGCAGGTGATAAGGTTATCATTGCGATAGATCCAGGCTTCAGGACCGGTTGTAAAGTTGCCGTTATTGATGGCACTGGTAAGTTTTTGACTAATACCACAATTTATCCTCACGAACCACAAAATAAAAAAAATGAAGCAGAGAAACTATTGGCACAGCTTGTAGATCAATACAAAGTCGAAATAATCGCAATAGGAAATGGAACCGCTTCACGAGAGACCGATCAAATTGTTAGAGAACTTATAAAAAACAAACAACTAGACCTGATATCTGTCGTTGTAAGTGAATCCGGGGCATCTGTTTATTCCGCTTCGGAGATTGCCAGGAAAGAGTTTCCTGAGCTTGATTTGACTGTCCGTGGTGCAATCAGTATTGCCAGAAGGTTGCAGGATCCTTTATCAGAATTAGTAAAAATCGATCCGAAGTCTATCGGTGTAGGACAGTATCAACACGATGTGAATCAGGCAGATCTGAAAAATGCCTTGGTTTTCATTACAGAGTTCTGCGTGAATCATGTAGGTGCTGATTTAAATACCGCCTCTCAATCCCTGTTAACGTATGTAGCCGGTATCGGGCCGGCAGTTGCTGCCAATATTGTAGAATATCGCAATCTCAATGGAGCTTTCAAGGGACGAAAAGAATTACTGAAAGTAGCCAAGTTGGGCCCCAAAATGTTTGAACAGTGTGCGGGTTTTTTGAAAATAAGAAATTCTAAAAATCCACTGGATAATTCTGCAATACACCCGGAATCTTATCACATCGTAGAGCGCATGGCAGAGAAGCTCGAATGCAAAGTAAAAGATCTTATCGGTAATGACAAGTTGCTTGGTTCCCTGCAATTATCTGATTTTGTAACTGAGGAGGTCGGCATCCCAACCCTTAGTGATATAGTTAACGAGCTAAAAAAACCAGGACTGGATCCTCGCGCCGAGTTCAGTTATGCGATATTTAGCGATGCAATTAATGATCTCTCGGATCTAAAGCCCGAAATGGTTCTTGAAGGGATTGTTACTAATGTTGCTAATTTTGGTGCTTTTGTTGATATCGGTGTTCATCAGGACGGCTTGGTGCATATCTCCAAGCTGAGTGACTCGTTTGTTCGTGATCCGCATGAAGTGGTGGCTGTTGGAGCCAATGTAACGGTAAAAGTACTCGCAGTAGACACTAAACTGAAACGCATTAATCTGCAGTTGGTATCTTAGTATTTTAAGTGCCTTATCTCTGGAAAGTTAAGTGATAAGTTAACTTGAACAATAATAGCTGATTGGTTTCGTGATTATCTCTAATAAATAGCCAAAAATGTGGTAGTATCTTATTATCGATTTGATTGCTGAGTTAAATGTATAAAAAAAAGGAAATAGGAGTTAATAATGATTGAAATAGGCAATTACAGCACACTAAAAGTAACGAAGATACTGGATTTCGGGGCCTATCTCGATACTGGCGATAATGAGGTCCTTTTGCCCATAAAAGAAGTCCCGAAAGATACAAAAGTAGGTGATGACTTACGGGTGTTCATTTATAAGGATTCAGAAAACAGGCTTATTGCTTCAACCAGAACACCCAAAATAAAAATCAATGAATTTTCTTATCTTGAAGTTAAGGATACCAATAAATACGGTGCTTTTGTAGATTGGGGAATGGATAACCAGCTTCTAGTTCCTTTTAGAGAACAGCCACATCCGCTTAAAAAAGGAAAAAGCTATGTAGCCATGCTTTATCTTGATCATGTGTCTGATCGTCTTGTTGCAACGACGAAAATAGACAAACATCTTATACACGAAGCAGAAAATATAAACGAAGGCGATGAGGTTGCCCTATTAATTTACGGTGAAATTGATATTGCGTTTAAAGTAATCATCAATCAAAAGTTTGCTGGATTGTTATATAAAAACGAAGTGTATCAGCCAGTCCGAATCGGTGACTCCTTAACCGGTTTTGTCAAGAAAATCCGGGATGATAGAAAGATTGACGTAACGTTGCGTCAGACCGGCATGGACGAGATACAAAAGAGTAAAGACACTATCCTTCAGACCTTGAATGAGAATAAAGGGTTCCTTCCGTTAACTGACAAGAGTGATCCGGAAGAAATCAAGAGATCCCTTCATATGAGCAAAAAAACGTTTAAGATGTGTATAGGGATAATGTACAAGGAACGTGTGATAGTACTAGGGGCTGATGGTATCAGACTGGCAGGTAAATAAAAAATACCGAATTAAGAAAATGGTGGGCGCGACTGGAATCGAACCGGTGACCCCTTGCATGTCAAGCAAGTACTCTAACCAACTGAGCTACGCGCCCATTTTCTTTAAGACATGTATATTTTGGCATGAGTAATTTGTTTTGTCAAATGGCATTAAATTGCCGGAAAAATTTGGAGGCGGCGCCCAGATTCGAACTGGGGGATAGCGGTTTTGCAGACCGCTGCCTTACCACTTGGCTACACCGCCGATAAGCTTAAACATTCTAACAACATTAAAAATAAATGTCAAACAAATAATACGTACTTACTCGCTCAGCATAAGCAAAGCTTTGTAATCTATAAACCGCATTGAGAGAAGCTGGGCTTTTTTGTCATTTCATGATTTTATTTTTTAGTAAGCCAGGTTAAAAAATAATAAATATCAATAATAATTATCAATATTTAAAAAATATGCAAATAGATATAAAATAGTTATTATTAACATCTATTTGCGGAGGCTGCATGAGAGAGAAACTTGAAAGTATTTTTAATAAACATAAAGAGATTATTATTATTATTTTAATAACTGTAGCGATAGGTATCCTTCTGTATAAAACGTATTATTCAAAACTTACCGTCCCCAAAAATGTTGTAATCGATATTATTCCGTCACAAACTGAAGAAACTAAGAAATATGTTGAGCCACAGCAGTTGAGGTCATTGATAATGGTGCATATTGCAGGGGAAGTTAGGAGACCAGGTGTATACAAAATAGTTGATGCAACTAGACTTGTTGATCTGATCAAGGAAGCCGGTGGAATGACGGAAAAATCTGATCTTACTGATATTAACCTTGCGATGCAGCTTCACGATGGGCAAAAGATAATTATTCCTTCAGCAGGTATGATTTCCTCAGAGACACAAGGTGTTAGTTCAGGGACCAAGAGCAGCAGTGCCGTAATTAACATTAATCAGGCTACTTGCGAGCAATTGCAAGATATCCCGGGAATAGGGAAGAAATATGCTGAGAATATTATTAAATACCGAGAGGCGAACGGGTATTTCAAGTCCTATGATGATCTGCGGAAGGTGAAAGGTATTGGGAAAAAACGAATAGAGAAAATAAAGGAATTATCTGTACTCAATTAGTCATTACTTGATCAGATATTTCTTCATTTCTTTTATTGCATTTTTCGCATCTTTATTGTTGGGGTCTATTTGAAGTATTTTTTTTAATTGATTTGCTGCCGATGAATAATTCCCCAAGTAAAATAGTGCAATTGCAAGGTTATACCTGCTACCGATATCGTTAGGATTTTTTTGCAAAATTTTGATGCAATATTTGCTAGCGGAATTATAATCCTCGCTTGCAGCGAAAATATCTGACAAAAGACCAACTGTTTCTTTTGTCTCTCCTGCATAACTGATTGCGGTATAGGCTTCTTCCAATGCTAGGTTATATTGTTTTTTTATCAAATAAAGTCGTGAAAGGGTGATTCTTGCTTCGACATCGTCTGCCTTACTCTGGACTGCATCCAAACATCCCAGTATTTTAACATCGGTATCATGCTCTTCATAGTAATTGACTACATCTTTTTTATGATGAGGATGTTGCGCCAGGTCGTATCTTTCAATTTGTTCAGCTGGACTTAACAACGCTTCTTCATGTCCAAGATCGAAGAGTAATCTTTTACAGTGAGGACAAAAAAGTTTGTCCGGAGAATGAGGATGAGGAATTGCAATTTTTTTGTTAATTACTATTTTACATCGTAAGCAGATCACAATATACTCCTTCTATAATCAGGATTATTCCGGTTTCATAATAATATAAGGTACTAGTATTTCAGTAATTGATGCTCCACCATGTACATACTCGTAGACTCGCTTCCGGTCGTCAGTATCGAATTTGAATGGTCCCCGGCAAAAAGCATAGTTAACATTATTATCGCCTGGAAGAAGAAATGTTTCAGGATTAAGGAGAAGATGGGTGTTTGCCGTCTTGAAATCCGAAAGTTTATCAATCCGTGCTTGTCCGATGAGAAATCGGTCGGGTACATGGGATAGATTTTCTTTTTGATCAAAACCCTTAATATTGAATTGATTAACTCGAATTGTCTGTTGTGCAAGAACGTTTCCGTGATCGCTTGTAATAATTAGAATTCCTTTGTTTTTTCTTATCAACTCAAAAGTAGTTGCCATGATGTTTTTGCTGAACTCGACTATAACGTGTTCTCGAAATAGGGATTCATCAGTCCTTGTGTGGCTCATTGAGTGGGTAAGTCCGTCAATAAAGAGATATATCAGTGCTGTAATGTCAGCCGGGTTTCTCTCAGTTTTTTTGAGTTTTTCAAATGCACTGCTTGTTTCCGCATGATGTATATACTTTCCGGTGAGGCCATGGTTTTTTAAGTACTTATGAAAAAGTAACTCTTCATACTGATTGTTTAATAGTTGACCGTGATAGGCTTCCAGTGAGCATTCTTTCGGAGATTTGCCTGCTAACAAGCTGTTTCGGCAGTAAGCAGTATAGGTAGGCAATAATGACCAGGAAATATTCTCCTGTATTGAATAACTTGGGAACTCTTTGTTGAAGATAGGTTTTACCTTTAGCCAATGATCAAATCTCATTGAATCAAATACCAACAGATAAACTGGTCGTGCAAAATTTTGTGATCGAATATCATCCAGTATATTCATGATGAATAAGGGATGTGGTTCTCCTTCTTTTTGCCAAACCGGGAAGTGCTTTAAATAATAATTTGTAAATTTATAATCGATATTTGATTTGATTTTCGAAAAGTTAGTAATGATATCCTCTTTGTGGCGGAACGAGTCAAGTAATATATCAAATTCACAACTTTTGTAATACAATTCCTCCCATTCCTTAAACGAATGAGGTGTAACAGACTGAATTACTGACATTGCTTCTGCCAGGTTTGGTTCTATGTTATTTATTTTTCCGGCAATTACATTTATTTTATTTTCCCAGGAAGAGAGATCTTTCTTGATAGCGGAATTTTCGATATAAAGATATATTAGTCGAATAAAGAAAAAAGTTAACGAGAATAGAAGGAGTATACTTCCAAATAGCGCTAATCTAATATCATGAATAAAGTTTGCCTGAATAATTTCTATGAGGTAGTAATTATTATCATGTATAGCCAATTTTTGGTTTTCGGATATCTTTTTCAAAGCTGACGGAGATATTCTTGTAATAGACAATATAGCTCCTTTTGCTTTGTAATCGTCAAGAATTGAAGGTATTGAGGTGGCGCTTTGCACTTCCTTTTTTATTTGATTTAATAGTTCTTCTTTCCCGGTGCGGATATTGTTTTCAATTTTAGGAAAAACAAACCCAACGTGAATAATGAATACTACCATTAGTGAAATGAGTAAGGACCAAGTCAGTGAACTGAAGTTGCGTTTGTTGTTTCTAGTGAAAATATTTATTTTAGCCATTGTTTAATTGTTTTTACTAAATCGTCTTTATTTACGATACAGTGCTCAATGTTTTTAAAAACGTTATTAATAATCTGGGAATAAGAATATTTATGATTATTAAAAGATAGGTTTACTATTGCTGTCTTTTTATTACACTGCCGAATCATGTTATTGAGTGTCGACTGGCATGTTAAAATAGCTTCAGGTATAACTAAATCAAGTAGCCAGTTTTTATTGTTTTTTCTATAATTCCTGATTTTTGTTTTTAACAAAGGCAATGTGATATCAGGCAATGGAAAATCTATAAATATTATACAAGAAATTTGCACATTAGAAAGGTTTATATTTTCAAAAAAATTGTATGTTCCAATAATAGTTGCTCCTGGCGAGCAACAGAAAGTATTTATTAGTGTGTTTTTTGATTTATAGGAATCTTGATGTAGGATCATTTTTTCCGATTTTGAGAAAAATGTTACTAATTCCGAATGTATTTTTTTTACAGTCTTCAGATGCTTACTGACAATTAGTACTTGGCCTGGGATTACTTTTATTGACTCTTTAATAGTTTCCCGTTGAAATTGCTTTAATTGTTTAATAGTAGCGAGTTGAACTGAGGGTATCGGACTAAAAAACTTTGTGGTATTAATGAGGGCTTTTGATTCGTTTTGTATACATCTATAATCATCAAAAGTTTTGTCAATTAGGGTGTTTTCCAGAAAGTAATTAAACTTGTCATTTATTGTTATATAAGGTGAATGAAAGATAATATTATTGATATTCAAAATATTATCACCTAAATATTTTTCGTGATTAATTAATACTGTATGCAGAGTAGCAGATTTGAACTCCTTCTTATTGTATATTTCTATCCATGACGTAAAGTATTCTGATGGATGAGCGACATTTTTAAGGCTGCCACTTAAACTTTTTATCTGATGGCTAAAGGTGATCAATCGAAATATAATGTTATTTAAAAATGAGAGATCTGCCTTTTCTAATATGGTTTTTAATTTTTCAGCTTTTTTTAAGCAAAGCGTTATTTTTTTATAAATTGCATTAATTAACGCCAGTATCTTTTTCCATTGGACTGTGGTTCTTGTTGTTTTGGTAAGCATAATTGTATCCTTGATTTTTATGTTACTACGGCTAGAATAAGTATCAATCAAGGAATCGAATAGAGAATTAGCAAGTTCAGTACATAAAGCAACTTCTTTTGTTAGTTTTTCTGATTCTTTTATAATTTTTCTTTGCAATGCCGGAAGGACCGTAATAGTTTCAAATCTCTCAACCATTTCCTGCATAATATTTAGATTGTAAGGTCCAAGGTTATTGAAAATTTTTGAAATAACTTTTATAGATAACACAACTTTATTATTAGCTGTGATAATTTCACTGATTTTATGGGAATCGTACAGTATAAGGTTGTAATTACTAGGAAGGAAATATCGAATTGAATGATCTTTGGAAATCATCGTTTCATGTTTAGTAATGAGTAGGTTCGTATTCGATAATTTTTCTTTTTTAGGTTTTAAATAGCATTTATCTGAATATGTGCATTTATAATTTAGGCAAACAGAAGGCTCGCAATATAAGGTTTTATGGAATTGATAATATGTTTTTTTATGAAGTTCTGTAAGAAGTCCGGATTCTGTTAATGATAACCAGGTGAGAACCGGTGCTAATTCAATTACATCATTTGTTTTTCCTGACACTGTGAGTGAATGAAGCAACGTTTCAACTTTTGCCAGACACACATAATCATTCGCGTTATTGAATGTTGAAATGACGAGATCTGGCAATAATGGAGTTATTGAATTGCATATATCAAGTATCTGTGCCTGGGTAGCCTCATTCAAAACAGAAATTACTACTGGCCTATTATTTTGAACGGACCACAGTGCTGCTGGTAATATGTTTTGTAACAGCGATTGGTTATCATTTTTAGCTTCGATAATTAAGTATCTGTTTTTATTGAAAGAATTGCATGTTTCTTTGAGCAGTAAAGTATCGTCACAATTCCCTGCAATAGCTTTGAACATGTTTTTAGTTTTTGCATAAATTATTTTTTTTTCTGTACACGGTTTTGGATTAGATGAAAGGATGTTGGTTTTCGGTTTAAGCAGTGAATGCCACTCAAACTTTAGATCATTCTCTTGTCCGTGTTTAATTCTTTGTTCAAAACATTTCTCGATTATCTGGGCTGTAGGAGAATTGCAATAATGGAAAAGTTTTGTAATTTGAAAAAGCAGGTTAGCATCGAGTTTCTTTATTTCTTCAACTGTTTTTAGAAATAGGATAGCAGTGATCCTGGCATCAGTGATGGCCTTGTGAAATGTTTCCGTAACATTTAAGAAACTTCTGGCAATCCTCTCCAGCTTGTAGCTCTGAGCACAAGGCTGAATTATCGAAAAAAGCTGAAGCGTGTCAACCGTCTTACAATCGAGCTTTGACAGGAAATTACTCGAATAAGTTCGATTGATTATCGAGTAATCAAAGTTAACATTATGTCCAACGAGTATCGCATCTCCTATGAAATCACGGATTATATCCGCAACTTCAAGAAAACTAGGCGCATCTTTCACGTCATCATCGGTTATTCCTGTTAAGCTTGATATAATCGGGGGGATTGATTTTTTTGGTTTTAGGAAGGTATTGAATTCTTCATGCAATGCATTGCTTTTTATTTTAACCAGGCCAATATCGATAATTTCATTGTCATCATAAGCTAAGCTGGTTGTTTCAACATCGACAACTACAAAATTCATTTTCATAAACAATCATTCGTTATCCATAAAAAAAGAGAATGGAAGACTTTCCTAGCTTTGTTTAATTTCATCATTCAATAATATAATCTTTTATAATATGCAATAAATCATTTTTCATCTCAATTTCCATTTTAACACCATTTTTTTCATAATTTTCTTCAATAATAGTAGTCTTTTGATGAAGAAAGTCTACAATGTTCATGTGATCGAATGGAATAAGTACTTTATGAGTCTTGCGGTATTGGCTTAGTAGCTCTTCTATTAAGAACATCGCATTTTCTATTCCGATATCTTCTTTTAATGAAATACCTGTGCAAGGATAGTACTTCTTTCGGTAATCATCGAGTATCTCTTTGTTTTCGAGCCTATCAATTTTATTGAGTAGGGTAATCATCGGCTTATTTGCTACCTTTAGTTCTTCTAGGACATGATACACTGAGTCAATAAGAAACCGGGGATTAGGGGCGCTAATGTCTACCACATGTATAAAAAAATCCGCTTCTTCTACCTCTTCAAGCGTTGCTCGAAAAGCAGAAACAAGGCTATGCGGTAATTTGTTGATGAACCCTACCGTATCAATTAAAAGTATTTCCTGGTTTCCTGGAAGACGCATTTTTCTTGTAGTCGTATCAAGGGTTGCAAATAATTTATCTTCTGCCAGAACATTTGCGTTAGTTAGTTTGTTAAGCAGTGTAGATTTTCCTGCGTTGGTATAGCCGATAATTGCAGCAGTAGGGATAGTTTTGTTCAATCTTTTTTTTCTATGTAGTTCTCTCTGGTTTTTAATTTCCTCGATTTTATCCGAAAGAAACGAGATTTTGTTTCGGATTGTTCTTCTATCGACTTCAATCTGCTTTTCCCCTGGGCCTCTCGTACCTATTTTCCCTACTTGCCGGCCTAAGTGCTCCCACATTCTTGATAAACGAGGTAACTGGTAGCTTAGAGCAGCAAGCTCGACCTGCAAAATGGCTTCTTTCGTGTTTGCCCTCTGGGCGAAAATCAATAATATGAGTTCCGTTCGGTCTACTATCTTTAATTGGTTTAATCCTGTTTCTTCTCTAAGCGCGGTTTCCATGTTTTTTTGCTGAGAAGGACTGAGTTCGTCATCGACAATGATAATATCAGGTTTTTTGATTTTAATATCTTCCGCTATTTCAGTTATTTTGCCTTTTCCAAAATAAAGCCTGGAATCTGGGTTGTGTTTGTTTTGCGTATAGCTGGTTATTACTTCGATTTGCGCTGTGTCAGCGAGCAAAGCGAGTTCTTCCATGGAATAGCGAAAGTAATATTCGTTAACTTTTGAAGTTTTTAGTCCGAGTAAAGCAGCCTTTAATTTGTTGGTACTAGAAGTTTCCATGAGCGGCAAAATAATCGTTTAAAAATTTTATAACATTATTTACCTCAAAAGGCTTAATAAAGTGTTCAATGACGTTTTCCGGGAGCTTATCCAATGTTGTATTATCTGCGTATGCTGTTATTACAACCACTGGCAACGTAGGTTTCAGTCTATACATGGATTCAATTGCCGTTATTCCATCAATATTTCTCATTTTTAAGTCAATTAGCGCTAAGTCAATCAGCGTGTTTTGTGTGGACATTATGGCTTCAACTCCATTATCACATTGGATAACGTTAAATCCGGCTTTTTCAAGTAGGAAGGCCATAGATTTTCTGAGGCTGGTTTCATCATCCGCAAGCAAAATGTTTTTGATGTTATTCATATGATGTCTCCTCATATTCCAATTTTAACTTTCTTTCCATAAGATTATTAATAGCTTGCATAGGTGATAAGTTTTTAAAAAGAACATTGTAGACCTGTTCTATTATTGGTAATTCTACCTTATGTTGCTTTGATACTCCATAGATTATTTCACAAGTCTTTATGCCTTCTGCTATAGACCCGATGCTTGAGACGATCTCATCAATTGTTTTACCATGAGCCAGCTGGAATCCTACTTGATAGTTGCGGCTTAATGGTGAGGTGCATGTGGTGATGAGATCCCCCATGCCTGCCAATCCCAGCATAGTAGAAGATTTTGCTCCTAATGTTTTTGCGAGCTTGGTTATCTCATAAATACCTCTTATCATGAGTGATGATTTTGAGTTGTTTCCTAATTCAAGTCCATCTGCAATTCCCGCAGCAATTGCAATAATATTTTTAAGAATTCCGCCTAGTTCTATTCCAATGATATCTTCGTTTGTGTAAACTCTAAAATATTTATTGCTTAGTGCTTGCTGCGCGGCTTCGGCTGTTTTTATGCTTTTCGAAGCAATAACTGAAGTCGCTGGTTTTTTTTGTGCAATTTCAAGTGCTATGTTTGGTCCTGAAAGTATCCCAATATTGTCATGGAGATACGCCGGGAGTTCTTCGCACAAAATATCATACGGTGTTTTAGCCGTGTTTTGCTCCAAGCCTTTGGTCGCGCTAATAACGACAGTGCTTTGTTTGATTTTGCTTACTATGTTTTTGCAAGTATTCCTGAAGAACTTTGAGGCTACAACTATTATTATAATGTCACTATCCAAAAAATCGTCCGAGAACTCAGAATGAAATGTAATAGAATTCGGAAGCTCTATTCCTGGTAACAGATTGTTTTTTCGAGAAACGGTCATTTGTTGCTTCAGGGTTTTGTCGTGGGTCCAAAGCTTGACCTTATGAGAGTTATCTGAAGCAATAATTGCGAGTGTTGTTCCCCATGCGCCGCTTCCGATTACTGAAATTTTTTTTTGTGATGGTTGCACGATTGTCAAACTTTATTCTCCTTGCCATGAAGTAGCCTTGCGATATTTGCTTTATGTTTTATTATGATATAGCCAGCTATGAATGTAAGGAATACCTGATAAGGAAGAGGGGTTGAAAAATAAGGAAGGCATGACAGAATAATTACTAGGATGGATGATGATATTGTAGCTAACGAGACATATCTTGTTGATGCAATTATCATCGCAGCTGTTAATGCAGCAGCAATCAGAAATATAGGTTGAATAAACAGCAGTACACCAAGTCCCGTTGCTGCACCTTTTCCTCCTTTGAATTTTAAGAATGGAGAAAATGTATGCCCTAGGATAGCAAGTGTCGCTGCAATGATTACATATATATTTTGATGGAAAAAAAAGTAGCCAGATAAGCAGGCAATATATCCTTTAAGAAAATCCAACAAAAAAACCAGTATGGCATAACGTAATCCTAACGCGCGGTATACATTTGTAGCACCTGCATTTTTACTGCCAAATTCAAGGAGGTTAACTCCCTTCGCTTTTGATACGATGATACTGTAAGGTATAGAACCCCAGAAAAATATTAAAGTATAAAAAAATATATAATAAAAGAACTCCACAATAATCCCCCTATAATGATAATAACCTGGATGAATTCAATAAGTTTGGAAATAAATTTTCGCAATAATTAATAAATGCTTAATTATTTCCTTGTTTTTGTTTAAAAATAATAACATATATATAAGTATTTTTCTATGACATTCGGTAGGGTAGAAAGGGTAATATCGTATTGATTAATTATGTTATTGAATGTCAGAGGACAAGATGTTTATGTATTTTTTTCAGGAGATCTTCGTTGTTGAAGGGTTTTTTTAGGATATCGTCGCAATTTGAATGGAGCTGTATCCCTCCTGTCATATTTGGGGTAGCTGTAATTAATATGATCGGGATGTTTTTATATTTTTCTTTTGTTTTTAACATTTGCGAAAATAAATAGCCATTCATAACCGGCATTTTTATATCAAGAAGTATCAGGTCGGGTGTATTGGTATTTAATAATTGAAAAGCATGATTCCCATTGGATGCAGCCAGTACGTCGTAGCCTTCGAGTGAAAGATAATATTTTAATGCAATAACAATGTTTTTGTCATCGTCAATAATTAGTATTTGTTTTTTTTCTGTGTCCGCCATAGCCATAATCTATTTTAGCAATTTTAACTGTAATTTAAAAGCCTTATAACCAGGCTGAAAGAATTCTTGCTTTTTTGTAATATTCTTCCAAATATTTACCAGAAATCTTTTCTGCAACCATTATAGTATCGTAACGTTATTATTTCCGTCTCATTTTTTTTTGAAGCGATTTTTGAAGATCAATGATGTGGCGAATGATGTGGCGAATGAAAATGTTTGGAAACTCATAAAAATGGGAAAAATAGATCTAAAGGAGGGATTCAATATGTCATCAAAAATCGAGGAATGTTATAAATTATATAATTATGAGCTATTTAGGGTTAAAGTTCTTGGAAAACAGGAATCTCGTTTACTCAAGCAGTATGAAAGACGGATTAAAAAACTTTTAAAAGATAATAACTAATCGTCTTTGAAGATGTCTTTAATGCTATTGTGATAGCTTAATGCGGTATTCTTTTATTTTAGTATAGAGTGTTGTTCTCGAGATGCCTAGTTTTTCTGAGGTTTTCTTGATATTGTAATTTGATGCATGCAAGGCTATCTCTATAGCCTCTTTTTCTATTTCCGATAAGGTTCTTATCCTCTCAATATCGACAGGGTGATTCTTTGGAGACAGGTGGCATGAAGCTGTAGGGCCTTCTTTCAGTAAGTTAGAGTTTTTTTGGATATTGATGTCCTGTAATTGGATAATCGAGTCTCCGGCAATAATTACTGACCTGTGTATTGTATTTTCAAGCTCCCTTACATTTCCTGGCCAAGTGTACTGAAGGATTGTCTCCTGGGCAGTATTTGATATTGCCGATATGTTTTTTTTGTATTTATTAGAATATTTATTCAGAAAATAAAAAGTAAGAGGCAGTATGTCATCTTTTCGATCCTTAAGCGAAGGCATGTTAATTGGGAAAATATTAAGCCGGTAAAGCAGGTCTTTTCTAAACTTTCCTTCTTGCGTAAGCGTATCCAAATCTCTATTTGTAGCAGCAATAATTCTCGTATTTACTTGGATGGTTTTTGTTCCTCCGACACGTTGTATCTGCATGTTCTGCAGTGCTCTGAGTAGCTTAACTTGTGCATTAAGGGGAAGCTCGCCGATCTCATCAAGAAACAACGTCCCCTCTGAAGCTAGTTCGAATTTCCCCAGTTTTTCGTTGATTGCCCCTGTGAAAGCCCCTTTTTCATGGCCAAAGAGTTCGCTTTCTATTAACTCCCCTGGAAGTGCACCGCAGTTTATTGCTATAAAGGGGTGTTTCTTTCGTGGTCCGTTATAATGAATGACCTCGGCGATAAGTTCTTTTCCTGTACCGCTTTCTCCTTGGATAAGTACAGTTATCTCCGTGTCAATTATTGTTCCGACAAGCTTGAATATTTCTTGCATTTGCGGGCTCTGTCCGATTATATCCACAAAACTCTTATTATTATTGATTTGGTACCGGAGATAAGAAATGACTTCATCGCGTCTTTTTACTTCTTTTTGATGATCTTGTGAGTATTCTTCGAAAGCAAAAATGCCCATGATATCGAGTAGATTGTTAAAATTAGTAATCTCTGCCGAGATATTGAAATTAGGTTTTTTACTATAGTTTTTATTCAAAAAATCAACAAAAGTTTTCTTCAGAGAAAATAGGTACATAGCTGTATCTTTTGCTGTATAGCCTAATCTGGCTTTTGATTTGCTAAGCTTTATAAGCATTTTTATTATTGGTTCAAGCTCTTTTGGTTCAATGTCGTGAATTGGCGTGTTTTTAGTGATATCTAGTAAAGATGAGATTAATTGTTTCGATTCTTCTTTGAGCAAAGGGGATGCGTTATCATTGTTTTGAAAGAACGTGTTACGGCTAAGTTCTTCCATCCACTTATTTATGATTTCCTCCTTGTTTTTTTCAAGAATGGAATAGGTAGCTAACATTTGTTGTTTTTGATGATCTTTCATGATTGCTTAACCCCATTTTAAAAATAAGCTATTTCGAAAGATTTGTTGAATTATTCCAATATTATATAGCCAGTAGGGTAATCTTTATACTGATTATTATTGTTATTCGCAGTTAATAGCTGTATTTCAAATAGCATTAAAATTGTTAACGCAGTGTACAGTATCTTTACATGTTTGTCAAAAAAGAAGTGTTTAAATTTAAAAGTTTAAATAGCTTTACGAAGAATACTATCTTTGTTATTATAATGACGAATGTAAATAATAGTAGCATTTTCTCCCAAATTCTCACGAGAATTTAAAGCCTTTTAAACAGTAACTTTGTTTATTAGATTTACCAGTATAATTAATGAAGGAGCTATAATGATTTTTCACGTAAAAGTCTATGTTTCAATTAAAGAAAGTGTTCTTGATCCCCAAGGAAAGACCGTGAACGAAGCGTTGCATCATTTGGGGTATCCGACTGTTTCGAAAACGAGAATTGGCAAGTATATCACCTTTGATATCGATAGTAATAGCCAGCTGGCAGCTGAAGCGCAAATAAAAGAGGTTTGCGAGAAAGTACTTACTAATCCGATTATTGAAACATTTACGTATGATTTATCGGCTGATGCTTAATTTTTAATAGATTCTAGTTTAATAATTATAACTAGCGATTGTCAAAGGAGTTATTATGCGGTCTGGTGTTATCGTTTTTCCCGGTTCAAATTGTGATCATGATTGCTTCCACGTGCTTAAAGAAGTAACTGGTGGGCAAGTAGATATGATTTGGCACGAAACTTCTGATTTTGGAAAAGAACCTTATGATCTGATTGTTGTTCCCGGCGGATTTTCCTATGGGGATTATTTGAGAGCAGGAGCTCTCGCTCATTTTGCACCCGCTATGAAAGAAATAAAGAGGCATGCTGATAACGGTGGTCTTGTAATTGGCATATGTAATGGCTTTCAGATATTAACTGAATCCCAATTGCTTCCGGGTGTTTTAATGAGAAATACTTGTATGAAGTTCATTTGTAAGCATATATATCTTAAAGTCGAAAATAATAATTCTCCCATGATGCGGAAGTATTCAAACGGACAAGTTATCCGAATGCCTATTGCTCATGGTGAAGGTAACTATCAGGCTGATCAGAAAGTAATTGATAATCTGAAAAAAAACAACCAAATAGTTTTTAAGTATTGTTCCGAAAATGGGGAAACTTCTGAACCATTCAATCCTAATGGTTCTATTGATAACATTGCCGGCATATGTAATGAAAGAGGCAATGTAATAGGTTTGATGCCACATCCTGAAAGATGCAGTGAAGAAGTTCTTGGCTGTGCTGATGGGCGTTTGATGTTCCAGTCGGCGGTTGAATATGCAGCAGCCCGCAAGATAGTATAGTTTATTCTTTATCGCACGATAAGTTTTTCGATATTGAATGAATAAAGTATTTATTGAAGTTGTATAAATCTAGCGCATGGTGTTGATGATGGTCTTACTCTCCGTATTTCTTTTCGTCTTTGAATTTATTTGTGTTAACTTTGTTAAAAATATTAACCTGGATGGAATTCGGATTGAAGAAGAGATGCTGGAAGGTTTGATTGACACAATAAAGTATATGGACTTAAATCATTATATAACCTATATAATGCTCTACGTTTCATTTCTATATCTGGGCATTAATTATCATGTTTTTCTCTATTTGATACTATTTCTCCAAGCTATTTCTCTTTCTTGTATTTTCTTTCTTCTGGTTCATATCAAAAGACAATACTAGTGCTCCACCCAAATAACTGCTTAAATAATTAGTTTGAATGAAATTTAAGTTAGTATTTTAGCTTTGTAAATTTTAGTTAACGTAAATAAATGTATGTGTTATTATGGATGACGTAATGATATTTGCATTCTATCTGTCATCCATATTAAGTATTACATACAATATTGTTCCTATTATTGTGATTAAGGCTATATTCGTAATCTCTTTTGGTCTGATTATTCTTTCTACCTACTGCAATAATCGGTCAAAACTTTATTATTCCTGCATTTTTATTTGCCTTGGATTAACTGTAGGTTTCTATCATCATATTAATGAACAGAATTATGATGTAAGCAAACTCTATGGAAAAAATGTTGAGATCAGGGGAATAATAATAACTGAACCGCAAAAGAATAATGGGAATACCGTCTCAGATCTTGTGCTGACACAAGTCAACGGTCAGAAGATACCGACAAGAAAAATAATCAAAATTGTACAGGGGGCATTCTCTAACTCCCCCGGATTGCACTATGGGGATGTTCTTATAATTAATGGAAAACTTTGTTCACTGACAAATAATTCTGAGGACGAGGCTGGTCCCTCAGCGTATTTCAAGTCAAGAGATTTATGCGGGAAATTATACCTGGATTCATATTGTAAAATTATAGGTAATGAACAAAAGTACCTGAAGAAACTTTCTTTTGCAATCAAAGGAATAGTGATCAAGATAATTAATTCGTCGATGGCCTATCCATATAATCACCTGTTGGAAGGGCTCGTCGTAGGGGACGTGGAGAACGCTATTCCAGACACGATTAATGATAGTTTTCGAAAAGCTGGGATAACTCATATTCTGGTTGTTTCAGGCTCTCAAATCGCCTTAATAACTGGAATGACTGTGTTAATCATGAAACGTTTCACTCGAAGGAAATTAATTCTTTTCCTAGTGATCAATTTTACTAACTTTATCTTTGTTATTATCAGTGGATCAGACCCTAGTGTTGTTAGAGCGGGAATAATGATGAGTATTGCTCAGTTGGCAATATTATTCTCAAAAAACAATAAGCCTGAGCACTCCTTATTTTTAACCGGTTCAATAATGATTTCCTATAACCCTAACTATGTATTAGATTTAGGGTTTATTTTAAGCTTTCTTGCTACATTCAGTCTTCTCTCGCTTGCGCCGCAAATTGAAAAACATTTAAGTTTTATACCATCAAAGTATGTACGGCAGCTCTTTAGTGTGACACTAGCCCCACATTTAATGACTACTCCTGTGCTGCTTTATTATTTTTCGACATACTCTTTGTTTTCGATATTTGTAAATATTCTTGTTTTGCCAATTGTCGAATGGATAGTTTATTTGGCATTTATTTCTATTCCCTTGTTTTTTTTGTCATCCGGATTATCGAGTATTCTTTTTACTGGTTTGACAGTGCTGATTCAGGTAATCATGCTTATTGTTAATTATTTTACTTCGGTTAAGTTCTCAATAATAAATATTGAATTTGGTAAGCTTTCACTTGTGTTTTTTTTATATGTGGTGTTATGTGTTGTTTTTTTTGATGTGAAGAAGGAGCACAAACTCTATCTATCTATAATAGCTTGTTTGCTTTTTATTATAAGTATCTTTCCAGACTACCGGGAACAACTGGAAAATAAAACGATTCAGTCCGGTTCACTGTCGTTTTACGTACTCGATGTCGGGAATGGTTTGTGTACTTATTTACGAACGCCTTCCGGCAGATCAATTCTATTTGATTGTGGTGGGAATCCTGAAAAATATGTAGCTAAATCTTCAATCCTGCCTTTTTTGCAGAAACATGGGGTAAATGGATTGGATTATGTCGTTATCTCGCATGCCCACGCTGATCATTATTGTGCAATCAATTCTATTGAGAAAAACATTCACATAAAAAATTTAATACTATCAACCTTTCAGTCAAAAGATGAAGTTTTTGAAAAAAGCATCAGCGATGTGAGAAAGGATAATGTGAAAGTTATTCGAGTAGGAAAGGGCGATAGCGTTACCATAGATGGTATCCTGATAAAATTTCTTGCTCCTGCCAAGACTAATTTTATCACTTATGTTGAAGATGATGCATTGAATAATTTATCATTAGTTGTTGGTATTTATTATAAAGAGACCGAAATCCTTTTTACTGGAGATGTCGAGGAGGATGGGGTAATGAAGTTACTTGAATGGTTACCTTTGGCATCAATGGATATAATAATAGTTCCTCATCACGGAGCTAAAAATAATTCTTTTGATAAGCTTCTTTCAAGGGTAAATCCAAAGCTTGCATTGGTATCCGTTGGGAAGAAGAATAAATACGGGCACCCTAACAGAAATATGCTTAGATGTATAGAGAAGTATGGTGTGAAATTATTAAGAACAGATATTAATGGTACTATCCAGTTAAAGACTGATGGGCATAGAATTATTACCTATGCTAGGCACTGATATCGAAATTATCGCCCTTGTCTTCTTCTTTGTTTTTTAGCATATAAAATTTTCTTTTTTTGGGATTCTTATCTTGTTGGTCTTTTTGTGTTGAAAGTACAATTATATTATCATTAGAATCTTTTTTAATCTTGATGCTTGCATCGGTAAAGTACTGATTATAGTCCGTAATTCTCATTTATTAGCTTTCCTCTCGTTTTGTTTGCATAAATGATAAAATATGCTTGAAGTTCTATAGTGTGAATTTCTTATATTTTATCGATATATATTTGGAAAGCTTTAATTGAGATATTTTGATTGTGATAATTGATAAAATTAACCCGGAGAATTTTTTGAGTTTTTAAAAGCTTATAAAAGTTTACTGGCTATTTTGCTTTTTTTCGCATTGTAATAGAAAGCTATTCTTTTTTCTTCAAATTTAGTAATGAGCATGTCATCTTTTATTCTGATTTTGACTCCCGGATGAATAACTTTTTTAATTTGAATTTCTCCGGTGTTTTTTTCTGTAATAAACTTTTTTATTTCATTTCGATATAGTAAGAGTTTTTCTTTTCTTGCTTTTAAACTATTCGCATTTTTTAGATATGTTTCAAAAATGGACTCGAATTCTTTGAACTCTTCAGCACTGATTGAATCGGACTCCAGATAATCCTGGACACCTTTAAGTTCTCTGAGTGTTTGTGCTAACATCTCTGTAGTATCATTTGTTTCGCGATCGATTTCTGCCAGTTTTCGCAAGGATTCTTCTATGTTCCATAAGGTGATTTTGGTTGATGCTGTTTCAAGCTTAGATCCGATTTCGTTTGCAAAGATATTATACTCAGCGGTTATTGTGCCACCAATTATAAGCCCTTCTTCTTTTGTTACATTAATGTCTTTATGGCAGGTAACAGTGCTAAACAGTATTTCTCTATCAACAAAAAGATTTCCTTGTACTATTACATTTGCATGATGCAGATATTTACAATGCAGATGACCTTCAACAGTTACTTTTCCTGAATTTTTATTATTTATCCCTTTTCCGATAGTCAAATTTCGACCGCAATCAATGAATGCGTTATTTACCTCTCCAGTTATGTGGATGTTGCCTGTTGCTGCTATTTTAAACCCTTCATTTACGGAACCGTTTATCGTAAGATTGCAGGGGATATTTATATTTCCAATAGAATAATCAATATCCTGATCTATTTTGACATTGTCCTTGACGAAAGCCTGATTGTTGGCAATCCCAGGGATGCCGCTGACAATTGCACAGATCATTTGAGATCTTTCATTTAAATAGACGTTTTCGCCTAGTTGAATATTTGGATGCTGGATTTTTTGCGGGGGGATATTTTCTCCATATATATCGCAACCGGCAGTTCCCTCAATTGCCGGAACTAATTGGACCAGTGGTTCATCTTTTTTTATACTTACGATATATTCTATTTCGCGAAGGTTTACTATGCCCTGGTCAGAAACTTTAGGTTTTAATATCTTGTCAGGAGATTTGAACAAAACACTGAATGATCCGTTTGTCCCTTCTACAGGAGGTGTTCCTTGAGCAATAACATATTCCTTTTCTCTGTTCGTAATAGCTTCTTTAATATTATCTTTAATAATACCCTGTTTAATTTTTTTTAAGTCAAGGTAAGTCATAAGTTGAGTAGCTTTAATTGTCGGCCATTTAAATTTGCTGATAGTCATCTTTGCACTTAGTTTGTCTGGTGAGATGATAAGTCTAATCTTATGATCGAATAATTTTATTAAATTTGGACTGATTTCTGCCATGCAGGATCCCCGTGTAAAATCAAAAATATTGGTACTCTATATTAAATTTTACGTTTTTTTTTGATAGATTTCATTTATTATATTAGCAATTATATCTGCCTGTAGTCATATTGATAGATATTATTATGAAATATCCCTGTAGCAATCAATAATATTGAAAGTATCTTGTAGTTTTGTAATGTGTTGTTTGTTTGCTAACTTTTAAGAGATTAATGCTAATAAGGTTAGATTTCAGTTTGCTATGTCTTATAATCTAATTTGCCGGAAATTAATTGCGTGGTGGATATTACTGTTGCAATACTCTTACAGTACTTTTTAGGTGCTTCTAAAAAGTTGGTGCTAGTATTTCATCGTTTCACCTTTATTTCCCATTTAATTTCTCTGGTCTCTTTATTTTTTTTGTCATTTCCTGGTTGTGCTTCCCACCCCCCGGGCGGCTCTGTTCATTACCCTTTTGTTGTTTTTTTACTTAATCAAATATATTAATATATCACATAGCTAAAAGAATATTTGCAATTTATTCTAGCTCGTTTCGATAATTAATTAAGCAGATTTATTTATTAAGAAAGGTACTCCGAAATGAATAATAAAGGAAAAAATATCGGCAAGGATATCTATACATTTATAAAATACAAGATCATAAGTATAGATCGAGGAGGATTATGGAATATAGAACATCCGGGTAGTAGATTTAGCGTTAAAGGTAACAATCCTATATCAAATGCCATCAACAATCTTTCTAATCAAATAACCTCTATTGCTAGGAAAATTGCGATAACAATTCCTATCAATTCGAATGAAGGGTATAAATCTGAAGATGGCAGGATAATAACGCAGAGTGAGGTCGAAGAGGCATTAACGAATCATTTTGGAGTAGAGGCTGGTATAGCAAATAAGTATTTAGAAAATATTTTTGCCCATTTAGAGAAAAGTATTATAGCCGAGTTTAATGATATGAAGGCAAGGAATCTTGATCTGAAGGATCGAATTGAAAAAGCACTGGAAATAGATGAAGACCGCCGAGATCCGGATATACAAAAGCTAGGTGCCGAATTAGGTGAGCTTACAAAGGATTTTTTTAAGTTTCTGGTTGACCATGATATTCCTTTTATAATTGAAATGACTTCAGAAATAGGTGTACAGAATTATATCCATACGTATAGTGGCGGCTTAGGTGTGCTTTCAGGAGACAAACATAAAGTGCTTACTGATATGGGGATACCTGCAATTACTTTTGCCTTATTGCCAAATCATGGATATGGTGGACAGCAGATAAACTTCGTTAATAAAACAGTTATGTCTCCTCAAGATAAATGGAATCCTGCAGACAGTCCTTGGATATCTGAAATCGGTAAGCCTCAAAGTGTTATTCACGGCAAGGATTTCAGAGGGGATATCCGATTTGCCTTTAATAATATAAAAGGAATAAGCAGGGAACAATCTGAGAAGATACTTAACGCTCTTGATGCTTCCGGTGAGAATTATATTCATTCGCAATTAACAAAAGAGAGCGATGAATTATTGGCAATAGACTATCAGTCAATAATGCCTGGTCTTAACGACTATAGCGATATAGATCAAGAGGTAAGGGGTGTGCTTAAGAAATGTTATAGTATTGAGGCTCAGCTGTACCTGCACGGTTACATCGGGAAGGATGGCATGATCAATCCGATCGTCTATATGTCAACGTATCATTTGCAGCAAGCTGCTCATAAACGTAACGTAACCGAGCAGCTTTATCCGAGTGGATGGCTGAAGCTGGCGGCACAATTCTGTTTGCCTAACCTAATGGAAAATTTTACAAGAGAGAGATCTATTAAAAAATCAATTATCAATTTGAATGAAGGGCATATGGCTTTCACTCCTGTAATTATGATGCGAAAGTATTTGGAAGAACATGGTATTGATCTTTCAGATAAATCAAAAATTGATGAAATTGTGGAAAATAACAAGGCACTTCTATTGGAAGCATTGCTTTGGGTAAGGAGTCAGGTCTCTTTCGTCACTCATACAATTGACCCGTCTGCTTTTGACACTTATAAACAATATGATGTTGACGCAGTGGTGGATCCCCGGGATAAGCATATGATCTATGTCCTGGATAATAAAGAATTCCCTAAAATTAATAATTACGTTTCTAAAAAAGAGTTACAGAGTATGTGTAGTAAAATAGATAGAAATGAATTTGATAAGCTATTGTCCGATCTATTTATTAATCCTGAGGACGATATGTTGGTTGCTAATCCTCAACATAGCTATGCACAAATTATCGCAAAAGCTGGAAGAATTTTGACTGATAATGGTGATATAGATGAATTTACAAAGATACTTGACAAGTCTAAGGTTGAGTTCGGAGGTTGGGGTTGTAATAAAGACGGAGCCTCTTTACTCATGGCGCCTCTTTCAATGTTCTTTGCCGGAATTGCTAACGCTGTAGCAAAAATCCATGAAGAGGTTACAAAAAAATCTGTATTTCCTCATGTTGCGGATGTGGCAAGAATGGGGAATGTTACCAACGCGATACATGCTCTTACTTGGTGGGGGGGGGCGAAGGACTTGGTTCGATTACTACAACCTTTAATAGGGAATGTTTCTAAAGAATATTTTAACGGATACAAATTCATGATGTTAAAAGATAATAAAGAATTTCAAGATGTAATTGCTAAAACTCATTTAAAGGAAAAATATGAGACTCTTGGCTTTATTAATAAATTAGTAAAAGATCAATTTGGAGTCAGCGATCTGCTTAATGTTAACAACATTGATAATACATTGACTTGCGTATTTGCGCGAAGGTCTAAAGGGTACAAACTTAATAATCTATTTGTTGATAAAGCAGTTATTGAAGGTTATAAAGAAATAACTAAAATGTTAACTGATGATCAACGAATTGTTATCGTTGCCGCTGGAAAAGCTCATCCTAATGATGGGGAAGGGCAAGGCTATGTCTCAAATATCATTAATGAACAACAACAAATATATGATGCAACAGGAAGAAAAGTGATTGTATTATATGTAGAAGATTATGACATGAATGATGGCAAAGTTTTTTCGAAATTCGATCTTTGTATAGCTAACCCGGTTGTTGGATGGGAAGCTTCTGGTACCAGTCCAATGAAAAATCCTTTAAGACTTATTATGCATACCTTTGATGGTTTTTTTGCTGAGTTTGCCCAGGTTGCAAAAAAAATATTTGGAATTGATTCCGCATCATTTGGATTTGGCCCTACAAATGTTGAAATAGATTATAAAAATGAGAATATTAGACAAAAATATGCTCAGGCGTTTAAAGATCAGTTTATTGCAGTTGCCGATACTTTCTTTAATAATCGAGATAGCTGGGTCAAAAAACAAATTGAACAATTATCAATATTTACCTCGTGCTTCCAGATGGAACGGTTTGCAGAAAATTATCTGACCGAATGGAAAAATGTTAACAGTTTTGACTCACAATTGAATAAAAAAGCTACTATTGATTTTTCGAAACAGTTTGACAAAAACAAAGATGAATCAAGCCAGGTGGTTCGATAATTACCATAGAATAATTAAATTAATATACACTAAAGGGGCTGTCTAAAAAGTAAAATTTAGACAGCCCCTTTTTTTTAGCAACAAATATTTTTCAAACAGAAGTATTGTTAAACGAGATAATTCGATTAAACCAGCAAAAAGATAGCTTATGCTGTAGCCATCTTGGTCATATTGTGAGCTATACTGAGAAGTCCCCATTCAATTTTTACTTTTTCAACTCCTCGCAGCAGAAACCTCCGAACACCCCAATTGTTTTTAAGCCTGCCAAAAACAGATTCTACTTCAACAGGGCGTTTTGATCTCATCCTTTTCCCTGTTTCTGATAGTAAATTATTTCTAGCTTGTTGCCTAAGTTCATTAAGTCGAAAACTCAATTGAATAGTTCGTCCTGTTTTTGACGTCGTACAGGCTTCTCTACAGCTACATGTGTTACATTCATTACACTGATAAACACGTCGCTCTGTTCGATATTCATTAGCACTTATATGTTTTTCAATGTCTTTAAAGTGCAGTCTCTTTCCCTCTGGACATATGTATTGATCTGGCTTTTGCTCATATCTGAAATGTTCTATTATAAATCTATTTTTCTGAAACTTCTTTGTCTGTTCAAAATGAAAATTGTTGTATTTAACATATCCATTGCACTGCTTTTCTTCAAGATATTCATAATTTTCTTCACTACCATACCCTGCATCTGCAACAATATTTGCAGGTAGTTTCCCTAGCTGTTTTTCTAATCCTTCTAAATGGGGAATAAGCAATCCGGTATCTGTAGCTTTCTGATGAATACTAAATCCAACAATTATTTGGTTCTCGGTTCCAATTTGCACATTATATCCAGGCTTTAACTGCCCGTTTTTCATATGATCTTCTTTCATTCTCATAAAGGTTGCATCTGTATCTGTTTTACTATAACTGTTTCTACCAGCAAGAATTTTCTCTTGTTCTTCATATTTCTTTAATCTAGGCAAATAATCTTCAGTAAGCTTTTTTACTGCTTTTTTTGTTTCTTTATCTGTATTTTTACCTGCCAATCTTTCATTAAGTTCCTTCATCCTGCGTTCTATTAAATCGTGGTCTATTGGTTTGCTTCCAAGCTCTTCCAGGTCTTTATCTCCATATTTTGTATTTTCTTCTTCATTTTCTTTATCAATATGGTCAATTAAATCCCTGATTTGCCCTTGTAGTTTTTGTTTGTTTTTCCCTGTAGATTTCCCCCAAACCCAACTATATTTGTTGGCATTTGCTTCTATTTTTGTCCCATCAAGAAAATAGTTTTCAAGTTTTACAAGTCCCGCATCTAACATCAGTGTTATTACTGAACTAAATATTTCTTCGATTAATCCTTTTAATACCGATGACCGGAATCGATTAATAGTTCGAAAATCAGGGGTGTTTTTCCCGCTGATCCACATGAAATGGATATTCTCTCGCAACGCTTTGGCTATCATTCTGGACGAATATATTCTCTGTGTATATGCATATACCAGTACCTTGAGCATCATTCCGGGATGATAGCTGCTTGTTCCGCCGCCTTTGTATCTCTTAAGCAGCGGATCAATGTTCATCCTTTCAATTGCTGAATTTATCACCCTTACCAGATGATTCTCAGGTATTAATTCTTCCAGACTTGGAGGGAGCAAAAACTGTTGGTTCATCGAATATTCTTTGAATGTTACTTGAGTATTGTTTTTTCTTTTCATACCCCTCATTGTACTATATCTACCTTACAATGCAGAAGAGGCTGCCCCTTTTGGGACAGCCCCTTTGGTTATTCAACCACTTGCCAAAAAATAACCTTTCGGGTACATTTATTTTGCCGAAATATCCCAGGAAGGAATTATAGTTATGACACAATCATATATTCAGGACCTATTTGCACAGCGAATAGGTGGTAATCAATTTGGCAAATCAACAGTACTTTATAAATTTGAAAAAATTAAACGTGCTAAAAAAGCCGCGCTAGAAGCTCATCCAGGTGTTGAATTGATCGACATGGGGGTTGGGGAACCAGATTGGATGGCAGAAAAAGAAGTGATTGATGTGCTTTCCGAACAAGCAAAGAATTATGAAAACCGTGGCTATGCTGATAATGGGATGCAGGAATTCAAAGATGCTGTTGTCAGGTACTTAAAGGGTGTTTATGGAGTAGAAGGCATTGACTCGATCGATGAAGTTAATCATGCTATTGGTTCGAAACCAGCGTTAGCCCTTATGCCTTATGCGTTTATCAACCCTGGCGATATTACGATTATGACAGTTCCGGGCTATCCGGTCCTTGGTACTGTGACACAATGGCTGGGAGGAGAAGTAGTTAATCTTCCGCTCTTGAAAAAGAATGACTTTTTGCCCGATCTGGATTCTCTTACTGCAGACCAGAAAAAGAGAGCAAAGCTTCTTTACATCAATTATCCTAATAATCCATGTGGCGCTGTTGCGACACCTGATTTTTATAAAAAAGTTGTTGAGTTCGCAAAAGAGAACAATGTTGTTGTTGTATCCGATGAGGCTTATTCTGCACTAGTTTACGATGGAGAAAAACCGCTTTCTTTCTTGTCCGTAACAGGTGCGAAAGAAGTTGGCGTGAGTATCCAATCGATGTCAAAAGCCTATAATATGACAGGATGGCGCCTTGCCTATGTTGTGGGGAATGAAAAGGTTGTTAAGGCATTTGCTGCTGTGAAAGACAATAATGATTCCGGACAATTCAAAGCGATACAATATGCTGGCATATATTGCTTAGATCATCCTGAGATTACAAAGAAAACATGTGAAAAATATTCGCGGAGATTAGGATTTCTTGCTGAAGCTTTGTGTTCGGCTGGCTTTTCTGCTGAGAAACCTCGAGGGTCCTTTTACCTCTATGTACAGGTCCCAAAAGGAATAAAAGGTGGCATTAAGTTCGAATCAGCTGAAGATTTTTCTCAATATATGATTACTGAAAAGCTGATTTCGACAGTGCCTTGGGACGATGCAGGTCATTTTGTTCGTTTTTCAGCAACGTTCATCGCTAAGGATGAAGTTGAAGAGAGACGCGTGATCGGTGAGATCAAAAAAAGACTATCTGGCATAGAATTCGAGTTTTAAACTAACAGGTAGGTTTGATAATATCAGGCAACTTTTTCTCTCATTATTTTCCGGGATTGGCTACTATATTTTTAAGAATCATTGTGTTACGATGTCGCAAAAGTAGACCAGTCATTAGGAGTTCATAGATGTACGGGTGGACCGGGAAGATTCTCAAGATCAATGTATCAACCTCCGAGATAGCAGTTGAGACTCCCGATAATAAGCTTTACCATAAATACATTGGAGGCAGAGGTCTTGCCGGATACTTTTTAAGCCAGGATATTACCCGGGAATGGTATGATCCTGTTACACCGATATGCTTTTTTGCTGGTCCTTTGACTGCAACTTCCGCTCCATCATCCGGACGCCTTACCATTATGTCGCGCTCACCATTAACAGGTACAATCGGATACTCTTCCGTGGGTGGAGCTTTCGGTACTGAGTTAAAAAAAGCTGGGTGGGATGGTATTATCATCACCGGAAAAAGTGATTATTTATGCGGGATAGAAATTGTAGACGGAAACGTCACCATAGTTAATTCGTCAATGCTAAAAGGGTATAAAACGATCGAAGTCAGCGAAAGCCTATCCGGCAAGGGAGCCTATGCTGCTATTGGTCCGGCGGCTGAGAATGGAGTGCTATTTTCGAGTATTGTTGTTGATAAGCATTTTGTTGCCGGCAGGAATGGACTTGGCGCAGTGTTAGGGAAGAAAAAAATTAAATATCTCACGGTCAAAGGGACTGGAAAGCTCTTAGTCAACGATCTGTCTGATCTCACAAAAGCAAATGAAGATATCTATAGATTAACCTCGGCTTCTCCGATTTTGCAAGGTGAGTTCGGTATTTCCAATTACGGGACTGGTGCGTTATATGACCTGATATCAAGTCGGCGGATGATGCCCACTGCAAATTTTAGAAAAACATATTTCGAAAGCTCTTCGTCCATGAATGCTCACGCATATAAAGAAAAATATAACCCTAAAAAGTTTGGATGCCGTGGATGCCATATTTTGTGCAAGAAAAGTACCACAAAAGGCGACAATATTCCTGAATATGAAACCATGTCTCATTTCAGCGCTTTGCTGGAAAATGAAGATATCGCTTGTGTTGTTGCTGCTAACAAATTGTGTAACGAGTTAGGGATGGATTCTATAACCGCAGCCGCAACCATTGCCAGTTATAGCGAAATAACCGGTAAAAAGATATCGTCATTAGCGATCCTCGAACTTCTGGAAGATATAGGCCTATCGAGAGGTATCGGAAAAGAATTGGGACAGGGTTCCTATCGGTATGCTTTATCCAAGGGGTGCATGTCAACATCAATGTCAGTGAAAAAACAGGAATTGCCGGCATATGATCCGAGAGGAGCCTATGGGATGGCATTATCATATGCTTTATCGACTAGAGGAGGATGTCACTTAAGCTCATATCCTATAAGCTATGAAATACTGAGAAAGCCGGTTCTTATTGATAGATTTACTTTTAGCGCAAAGGCCGGAGTCATCAAAATGTCTGAGGATTTAAACGCTATTGCTGATTCCCTGATAGCCTGTAAATTTCTATTTTTTGCTGTTACCCTGGAGGAGTACTCTCGGGTATTAAGGGCCGTTACTGCGGTGGATATGTCAGCACAAGACCTGCTTAACGTTGGCGAGCGCATTTATTACAATGAGCGGGTTATGAATGCAAAACTCGGTTTTTCTAAAGACGAAGATGACCTGCCGATGCGTTTTTTTGAAGAAAATGGGACTTCTGGCAATAATGTTGAGATATTAGCTCTTGATCGGAAGGAATTTCTGGAGGCACGACGTAAATATTATATCGTTCGAGGTCTTAATAAAGATGGTCAGCCACTTAAAGAGAAAGCTTTAGCGTTAGGGCTCGAATGGAACGATTAATCAAAAAATATGTGAATAAATTGATTAAGAGCGGTCTAGTTAACGCCGAAGATGTTTTTTTTGCCGGGATTGATGAGCAGATCGTATGGAATAGAACTGAAACAGAGCATCATGAGATTTTTACAACTCTTTTTCGTCACCTTACTATTAACTCACTGCTTTTTTCTTTGCCCGATGAACCTTACAGGACAATAATCAACTATTTAGCAAGTAAAAGTTACGGAGCTATCTACCCAAAAGATTGTGAGACCAGAACTTTTCTTCATGATTTGCCGGTGTTAAACGAGCTCGATGAGTGTAAGGTTGTCGAAGCGCTGAAACGAAGAAAAGCCGTTATCATCGAAAATAAAGGGATAATTACTTATGGAACAGTTAGTCCTGAACAGGCCTTTGTGACCTATAGCTCGGTTTGTTTTTCTTGTTTTGTTAAGTTTTTTGTTGATTACTACAATAACGTTAAACAAAAAACTGTAGATCAAGAACAACAAGCTGTTTTTGAAAAAGTGATTGAATTGCTTTCTCCTCCACTTGAAGATGGTACTATTTCTTTATCAGAGCTTTATCGCAAGCAACTGACACTTACTGAAGACCCCTATGGTTGTATGGTAGAAACTGGAAACCTGATGGTAGAAAACCGGTTGGTAGATTCTTTCTTTGGTAACCTCTCTTATTGTTCAGGCAAAACTCTTTACATTAGCCAGACCGGGAGCTCTCTTGATGAACTCAATGGGTGTATTGACCCTTGTCCGATGGATGACTCATCTTCAATCGCCTTGACTGCTTCTTCTGAATTCTCTGCTCATCGCAAAATTGTCACCTCAACTGATTATAATGTAATTTTACATGGACATCCGAAGTTTTCAGTCATTATTTCTATGTGCTGTGATAATTATGTCTGTGAGTCCCTGGGAAAATGCCATATTAGGTGCTCGCGGAAAAGGTATTTAGATGATATCCCGATAGTTCCCGGGGAGGTTGGTACCGGAGTTTATGGACTATGCAATACTTTGCCTGTGAACATAAAAAATAATCGGGGGGCAATTGTTTATGGACATGGATTGTTTTCGGTTGGAATTAACGACTTTGTCACTCCATTCCGCACCATGGTTTTTATAGAGAATAGGGCTAGAGAAGCGTTTTTTTTATCTTTGAAAGAATAAATCCTTATAGGTACCTGGGATCAGATCGAAAAAAAAGCACCAAATTGCTAAATATCTTGTAGATAACTATCCGAATGTGATATAAATAATAAGTATGAAAGAATCTGATGAACAATTAGATGAAATACTATATAATCTGGCTTTTGGTGATGATTTAATCGCTAGAGAAAAGGAAATATTTTCCAGGCTTGGAAAACAGTATTCGTCTGGAGAACTAGTTGTCAAAGAAGGCGATGTATCAGATCAGCTATTTTTGGTTGTGTCCGGCTCTCTAAAAATTGTAAAGGATATCGGAACTGAAGATGAAAAAGCTATAGCCTTATTGACTGATGGCGAAATGTTTGGAGAAATGTCGTATTTTGATAACCTGCCGAGATCGGCAAGTGTGGTTGCAGCTACAGATTCAGAAGTGCTGGTTCTAGATCGGGAACAGTTCGATATGATATTTCAGCTGCATCCTAAATGGACAACCAAGATTATTCAGTCATTATCAAATAGAATATACCTGGCTTATTTAGATTTAAGAAACTCTGCTGAAATACTTTATTAACAGGATTAATTTATGAGATATCTTATACGTGGTGAAGAAAAAAAATATCAAAAAGGAACGGTGATTTTTCAAGAAAATTTGCCGGTCAGTAATGCGATTTGCTATCTTGTTGAAGGACTAGTGTCTGGATCAATAGAACAGGATGGGAATATCTTATATAAAGAAAATATTAAGAAAGATAACTTGATTGGGATAACTTCGAATTTTGTGAATAGAAAAAAGCACTTAGAAACTGTAATTGCTTTAACTGACGTGAAATTATATGTCTGGGATAAAGAGCAATTTATAAACGTTGTTGGAATATATCAAGAACTTGCGAAGCTGGTAATAAGTAACCTGTCCAGGCAACTAAGGAATTTAAATAAAATCCTCGCAAAAAAAGAGACGAATAATCGGGATTCATAATTTTCACAGTGAAAGATCTATCAAATTAGCTTCAAAAAGTTAATTATTCATGATAATAAATAAAAAATACCGCATGTTTGACGTCTAAAAAGGTGTTCGACATTTTTTTTGAAAAATAGGGATATATGAGACCTGTAATTAGTATTTTAAAGAAAAAAAGTTTCTGGCTTGTTTTCATCATTTCCTATGTAATGATTTTTTCTTTTATTCTCTATTCTTGTGGATATTTTGAAAAATTCGATATGGATATATATGATCATTATTCCAGAACCTATCGAAAAAACGTCAAATTAAATTCCAGAATAAAAGTTATACTTATTGATGATGCTTCGTTAAAAAGCTTAAGCCCTGAATTAGGGCGATGGCCGTGGAAAAGATCCATTTATAGGGATATTATTCGTTTTATAAATATGGGAAATCCTCGGGCAATATACTTCGATATTTTTTTTATTGAAGGGGATCTTGATAAAAAAAATGACGATGTTTTTGCTCAAGCGATAAAAGAATCCGGAAATGTTCATCTGGGAATGAACTTTGTCGATGAAACCGAAAAAAGTTTAATACATGAAACCCTTCCAGAATTGATAAACAAAAAATTCAGTCTCAATATTCGCAATTCAAATGAGGTTTTATTTAAGCAATATAAGAGCTATATGCTTCCTTTTCCGAAGCTGGTAGATTCAACAAAATCGCTTCCTGTATATACCTTTAATAAAGATTCTGATGGCATCCACAGGCAGGCAGAAATTATTTATAAATTCGGAAATCATTATTATCCTTCTTTGGCTTTATCTGCTTTGATGGAGCTATGTAACACGCATGAGGTCCATTTAAACAAGCATACCCTTAAGATAGGGAATTTCACTATTCCTCTCCGGAGCAACGGAAAAGTGTTGCTTAATTGGTATCCATCTGATCACGAGATACTTTCTATTGGTGGAATATTGGCTTCATGGCAGCAAATTATTGAAGGAGATATTAATAATCTTATTGTTGATCCCTCAATATTTAAAGATTCTATAGTAATTATTGGGGCGAGCGCAGTAGGGTTGAACGATCTAAAAGCCACGCCAATAAATGTTGCCCTGGCAGGGTCGGAACTGCATGCCACTTTGCTGTCAAATATCCTTAATCATGATCTGATGCTATCTATAGATAAAAAGTATGTGATTATCTCTGTGATAATAATTGCTGTGATAACTACTTTTTCGATAGTGTATATTTCGCACATTGCTAAATATTTCATAGCGGTCATTTTATTGCTATGCTATGGGATATTATCTAGATTTCTTTTTGTACGGTTTAACCTCTACTTGCCAATTACACCGGTACTGTTCACAGCTGTCATGGCGTATTTAATTTCGCTAATCTATATTAGTTTTACGGAAACTAAAGAAAAATTAAGAATAAGAAGGACCTTCTCAAAATATCTTGCACCGGCAGTGATGCATGAAGTCTTAAGAAAGTATGGGGATTTAGAACCTGAGGTAGGGAAGAAAATTGAAGCGACGATACTATTTAGTGATATTAGAAGTTTTACAACAATTTCGGAGTATTATCCGGTTGAGTTAGTAGTGAAGCTGCTTAATGAGTATTTTGAGGTGATGATTAATTCGATCCACCTTAATAGTGGAACCCTCGACAAAATGATTGGTGATGCAATAATGGCTTTTTGGAATTCTCCCATTCTTATTGAGGATCATTCGTTAAGAGCAGTGGAAACTGCTTTCCGGATGCAGGAATTGATGGTGGTTATGAATGAAAAATGGAAAAAAGATGGATATCCTCACCTTAGGATCGGGATAGGGATTAATACGGGCGAAGCTATAATCGGTAACATCGGATCAAGTACGAGGCTTGATTATACTGCAATAGGAGATAACGTTAATCTCGCTTCGAGACTTGAAGGCCTCTGCAAAGTTTATAGTGCGAAGATAGTAATTAGTGAATTTACCTATGCGTATATTAAAGATATTTTTCCCTGCCGTATTCTCGACAATGTAAGGGTTAAGGGGAAGCTTAATCCTATAGCAATATATGAACCTTTGAAGAAAGAAGAGACGCACATTGCTGAAGGGTGGAACAAAATATTTGAAAGTTACCTGCAAAGAGACTGGAATAGGACCGAGTTATTGCTACTCGCGTTCATGGATACATACCCTGGAGATGCCTTAGCGAAAATATACTATAAAAGGATAGTTACTTATATAGCTAATCCTCCTGAAGATTGCTGGGATGGGATATGTATATTAGAAACAAAATAGAATAAAAAATGTTAATCTAAGGTTTATTACGATATAATTATTAAAAGGAGGTGAGTATATGATAAAGAAAGTGATATTTGTAGTTATGTTAGTAATAGCGTTTAATATAAATGCCTATTCCGAGGAAAAGATTAAAGCAAAAAAAGTCTACGTTTTCAGTAAAAATGCTCAATTGTTGCAAGAGCAGAGCTCTAAGTCGAAAGTGCTGTCAGATTTGACAAAAGGCCAGGAGTTACAGGTGATCGAGATTAAGGATATGTGGATCAAAGTAAGTTATGATAGTAAGACCGGTTGGATTAATAAATACCTGGTGAGCGAATCAATGCCTTCTAAGGAGAAGGCCGATGTAGAAAGTATGAAGATTAACTTAAAAAAGGAAGCTCGACGCAGAGCAAGTGCCTATTCAACTGCAGCCTCCACTAGAGGGTTAGTAGATGGCAAGTCAACCACTAGATCGGTAAACGCGGACTTGGAAGCAGTGATGAAAATGGAAGATCAAAAAGTATCTCCAAATGAAGTTAAAAATTTTATTAAAGAAGGCAAGTTAGATAAATCCGAGGCGAATAAGAATCATCATAATCACTAATCGAGGTAATATTGATTAGCTTCTATCAAATAACAAATGGCCCGCGCTCAGCGCGGGTTCTGAATATGAACTTTTTTAATTTGGAAGGATTAGGGCTCGTGTTTCATAGGCTCATCATCATTTTATCACTATTAATCATGTTAACTATCGCACCTCTATGTTATTCTGATCAACAAAGTGATATTAAAGATGAGATTAAGCTAGGCAGATCAATTGCCTCGGTGATTGCCGGAACGTATGGAATTTATAATAATGAAGAGCTTATTAAATATATTAATCTTGTTGGCAATTCTGTTGTATATTTCAATGGGCGGACCGAGCTAAACTATTATTTTTCTGTAATTGATACGGATTCAATCAATGCTTTTGCCTGTCCAGGCGGTTATATTTTCCTGACAAAAGGATTGATAATGTCGCTCTCCAATGAAGCTGAGTTAGCTTCAATATTGGCCCATGAGATTGCCCATGTTAATTGCCGGCATATATATAATGCTGTTGTACAGAAGAAATCAGACTCTGTTGATTCAATTTTAGCTAAAATGATAGGAGGCAGAAATGTATCTTTCAGTGTGGCTTTTAATCAGGTAGTCAATAAGGGACTTGAGATCCTTTTCAAAAGTGGACTCCCGTATAAAGATGAATACGAGGCGGATGCTGCAGCAGTTTTCTATTTAGAAAATACTGGGTATAGCAGCTTCGCGTATAAGGAAGTTCTCACTCGTTTTGCTGGTATTGATTCTCTTGGTAACGAAAAGTTTTCAAGTACCCATCCGCCGATGAAAGAACGAATAACTAAAATCAACGATTTATTGAATGGAGAAGTTGAAAATGGAGAATACTTACGTGAAAGATTCCAGTCGCATATTTCAAGAAAAATATAGAATAGCTGGAATATTGGTTGGTATAATATTCAGTTTATTTTCTTTTTGTAATGCCGAACAGTACCACTACAATGATATTATTATTGGCGAAAGAGCTAGCGGCCTTGGCGGTGCTTTTTCTGCTATTTCTGATGATCCCTCCGGCGCTTTCTATAATCCAGCCGGACTGGCTTTCTCCGATAAGTCTTATATATCCATATCCGCTAACACTTATAAATATTCATCATCTCAATATAAAAACATCTTGAGACTTACTCCCAAACAGGGATCAAGAGATTGGGATTCTAATTCATCGGCTTTTATTCCAACTTATTTTGGGATTTTGCAGGATTTTAACCAGTTTAAATTTGCTTTTTCAGTAATTACGCCAAAGGCTGATGTTTTTAATCAAGATACATTGACTAGCTTTGATACGAATAACTCGGCTAATATGACCGAATTTCTGAGAAATTATGATGAAAGATCATTATTTTACATGATAGGGCCGTCAGTCGGTATGCTGATAAATGATTCATTTGCATTGGGCGCAAGTGTTTTTGTTACGTCAACTGGCAGAGAGTGGATAGATAATCAATGGATAAACTATAAAAACCAGATTGGCAACTGGGGTTCAAATGTATGGCAATGGCAAAACGTATACTGGGAAGAATCTTCCTATGGTATGATGGGGATTTTCGGTGCACAGTACATGCCTTCAAAACAACTCTCAGTTAGTCTGGTCCTCAAAGAGGGAATTGATTTTTATGCAAAAGCTAAACGTCAGGACATGATTGCGACAAGTGATGTAGATACCCCGGCTCTTCCAAAATATACCGAAACCACAATAGACTTACTCTCGCAAGGCTATAGAAGTTTTCCTTTGTCTTTAACTTCCGGAATGGCTTTTTTTGTATCGCCCTCGTTATTATGGACTGCAGATATTTCTTGGTATTTTCCCTATAATGCCCCGGGAAAATATTTTAGTAATAAGGAGATGATTAATGCTGCAACGGGGCTTGAGTATTATTTAACGCTTAATACACCTATCCGATTCGGGGTATATGCGAATAATTCGTCTTTAGCCTATACATCTAATGGTGCAAAAGACATTGATCTGCTGGGTACGACTTTTTCCGTTGGATGGGAGACTGAGTTTTCTTCATTATCATTAGGAATTGATTATTCCTTTGGAAAAGGCAAAATATATATGTCAGATGAATATGGAGTACTTTTGCCATTCAGTGCTGATATGAAGAATCTTTCTGTAACATTTTCCGGCTCATATATGATGTAATTCGTTGATATTGGTATAAGTTTATATTCATTTGTATTTGCAATTTAATTTGAACCAAAGACATAAGGCATATATCGAGACATCGTTATTTTGTTGTCGTTATTTATGTATTTATTTAGGTAATTTAAAAATCAGCTAAAGTAATGTAAAAATTATACCGATAATCCCAGTGAGAGTTAAGAGAAGGAATAAAAAAATGGCCGGACCGCTTGACGGAAGCCTTGAAACTACCGAATGATTGAGGTAGTTCCTTTAAATTAATCCACTCTTATATTCTCCTTATGCATGTTTATGTCTGGAGGCGATGTTTTATGGAAGAAGAAATTCTTAATAGAATCTCTCTCATTCTAGAAATAAACTATTTTAACTACAAAATATATCTAGAAAACCTAAGGGAAGCTATTCAATTAGGATTGATATAAGAGGAGGCGTAATTGTGACGTTATCGATGGAAAAGGCTAATAAAGTTAGTGTTGAGATATCAGAAGAAATACTCGAAAGCGAAAAGTTCCAGGTAATCAGAAAGCAAAAATCACTACTTCAGCCCATAAAGCAGGTAAAAAATAGAGTAAAGAATGCAGAAGCGGTTTGCTACGATGTCAATGAAGAGAACAACATAATTAAGCGGTATTTGGATAGAATCGGCAAGATTCCATTGCTGACTAGAGATGAAGAGATAACGTTGACAGAACTCGTAGATAGCGGAAATAAACAAGCAAGGGATCTGTTGCTTTTATCTAATCTACGTTTAGTTGTAAGTATAGCGAAAAAGTATATCAAATCCGGTCTTTTTATTGATTTGATACAAGAGGGTACTCTCGGCTTGATGCATTCAATTGACAAGTTTGAGTACAAAAAAGGTTTTAAGTTTTCTACATACGCAACATGGTGGATAAACCAATCGGTAAGCAGGTATCTTGCTAATCATTCACGATTAATAAGAATTCCGGTCAATGTTGTTGAGAATATAAATAAAATCAAACAAGTTTCAAAGAAATTAACAAAAGAACTGGGGCGTGATCCCGAAATTGAAGAAATAGCAGCAAGAGCAAAGATGAGTATAAAGAAAGTAGAACAGTGTTTGTCGGCAGAGATCAGTCCAATATCACTTGATATGAACCTGAATGACGATGATGGTAGTGCTTTGAGTGAAATTATTGAAGATAACAAGGCGCGAACTCCAGAAGAGATTGTAATTGAGCAAAAAATGGTTAATGATATAAAAGAAGCTCTCAATATTTTGAATGATAAAGAGAAGATTATCATTACAAAACATTTTGGACTAGATGGCGATACTCCTAAGAATTTGTCCGAAATTAGTGAGATGTTCTCCTTGACCAGAGAGAGAATAAGGCAAATTGAGATGGGGGCATTTAAAAAGATTAAAGAATCTCCTTGTGCGGGAAATCTCTATTGTTATCTAAGTAATAATTAAGGATAGAAATGAATTCCGGGATTTCAAAAAAGAATCTTATTTGAAGGTGAAAAGTAGCAATTGAATAAGGAAAATTATCAGTTTTCAATTGATGTAAAAACGAGGTATAATGAGACAGATCAGGGTGGTAGAATTTATCATTCTCATTATTTTGTATGGTTTGATATAGCAAGAACAGAGTTGTTTTCCTCGTTAGGCATAAATTACGCAGAACTTGAAGCGGCCGGAATATTCATAGTTATTAAAAAAATAGAATGTGATTATATAAGGCCTGCTCATTTTAATCAGCTATTGACAATAAAAATTAATCATGTAAAATTGAATAAAGTAAAACTAGAGTTTTATTACCAGGTTTTGCATGGTAAAATAGAGTTGGCAAAAGCATATACAAAATTAGCTTTTATCGATAATAAAGGCAAGCTCTTACAAATTCCTAATAAAATAAGAGAAAAAATTACAGAAAATATTGATTTGACATAATGTTATTATTCGGGAACGCAATATAACTATACCTTAATCTGTTTGTTTCTTTTAGCAAGCTTTACTTATGCCGAAGTGGCGGAATTGGTAGACGCGTTGGTCTCAAAAACCAATGAGGTTTATCCTCTTACCGGTTCGATTCCGGTCTTCGGCACCAGAATAATAGGTTGCCGGAATGGCGGAATTGGTAGACGCGCTAGGTTCAGGGTCTAGTCTCGGTTTCGGGGTGCCGGTTCGAGTCCGGCTTTCGGCACCATGTTACACTCATGGTAGATTCTCAATGAAATTTAATATACAAAAGGAAGGTTTTTAAATGACTCCAAGAAAAAGAACTCCAGACAAAGAAGAAATTCCTAGTGCTGAAATAGAAAAAGAGGATACAAAGGTAATAAAGGCGAAAATAGTCAAAAAAGTTAATGGTGACGAAAGTAATGCTGGATACCGAGTAGAGAATAAAACTGAACCTGACAGCTATGAAAGGGTAAATGATTACTCTCAAAAGAGCCAGGACAATAATAGCGGACCTGATAAAGAGACTGCTTCTCGGGACGCTAGCAATCGGGATGAAGAACAACGAAATATCGATAGATCAAAGCAAAATAAGCCCAAAAAATATAATATAGGTAATAACCATAATATGGAGAAGGACGGCAGTGTTGAAAAACTGGATATCATTGAATTGCAGCAAAAAGATATTGCGTCTCTTCATAAAATCGCTGAAGAATTGTCAATACCGAATTATTTGCAAATGCGAAAGAATGATTTAGTATTTAAAATTCTTGAAGCTAAAACAGAAAAAAATGGATATATTTTCGCCAAAGGTGTTTTGGACATTTTGCCGGATGGATTTGGATTCCTTCGTACTAATAATTATTTGCCAAGTGCAGAAGACATCTATGTATCTCAGACTCAAGTTAGAAGGTTTGGTCTTTCGATGGGTGATGTCGTCTCAGGTCAGGTTCGTCCTCCAAAAGACGGAGAGCGCTATTATAGTCTGGTAAAAGTGGAAACCATAAATGGCAAAGATCCTGATCTTGCAAAGAAGAGAACCCTTTTTGCCAATTTAACTCCGATTTATCCTGACTCAAGACTAAAGATGGAAACGTCCCAAGATAGAATTATAGGGCGATTAATCGATTTGATAGCTCCAATAGGTAGAGGTCAACGAGGCTTGATTGTTTCTCCTCCAAAAGCCGGTAAAACAACTATATTGAAAGAAATTGCTCATAGCATCACAACTAACTATCCTCAGGTACACATAAAAGTTCTCTTAATTGATGAGAGACCAGAAGAAGTAACAGATATGGAACGGTCGGTTAAAGGTGAAGTTATTAGTTCTACGTTTGACGAACCACCGGAGAGGCATATAAAGGTGTCTGAGTTAGTTCTGGAAAGTGCCAAGCGAATGGTTGAGTTTGGTGAGCACGTTGTTATCTTGCTCGATAGTATTACTCGTTTAGCTCGTGCTTATAACCTTGTTATGCCACCAAGCGGCAGGACTTTATCCGGAGGGCTTGATCCGAGTTCGTTGCATAAACCAAAAAGGTTTTTTGGTGGTGCGAGGAACATAGAAAGAGGTGGAAGCCTAACAATCCTGGCTACCGCGTTAGTTGATACAGGAAGTCGTATGGATGACGTTATCTACGAAGAATTCAAAGGTACTGGTAATATGGAACTTCATCTTGATAGGCGGCTTGCAAACCGACGAATCTTCCCTGCTATGGATATTGTCGCTTCAGGTACAAGAAAAGAAGAGTTGTTGATAGGACCTGAGGAACTTAGGAAAATATATTTATTACGAAAAAATATCGATAATGAAAGCGCAGCTGAAGAACTAATCCGTCTTATTAAACATACTAGAAATAATGAAGAATTTCTTACCTCTGCGATCTTTACTTAGTACCAATAACGTTGACAATGAATTTGATTAGTGTATACTATTATTCGCATTCGGAGTTTTTAGGGTAGTATTATGGTCATAATTAAATCTCCGGATAATTTAAAAATTAATTAGAGGTGAATGGACTAATGAAAAAAGATATACATCCAAAATACAAAACGTTAACCGCAACATGTGTATGTGGTGCATCACATGAAACTGGATCAACACTTGAGACAGTTCGTGTTGATATCTGCTCAAAATGTCATCCGTTTTTTACTGGAGAGCAGAGAATTGTTGATACTGAAGGCCGTGTAGAGAAGTTCAATAAGAAATACGCAAATATAAAATAAAGATTAACTTTATGAATATTGAGATAGTATCTGCTACTCCTAATCCGTTAGAAGTTATTTATAAATCATGCCGTACTTGTTATAGTGCAGTGGGGCCGATAAGGTTAAAAGAAAAAAGTATTGACGAAATGATAAGCCTGATTGATGGAACAATTAAATCAGGCCATCACTCTGTACTTGAACATGTATCAATGACTTTTGCCATTGAAGGAGTGTCTAGAGCATTAACTCATCAGTTAGTAAGGCATAGACTAGCATCTTTTTCCCAACAAAGCCAACGCTATGTTAATTATTGTAAGGGAAAAGAGACGACGGATGTCGATTTTATCGTACCCAAAACTATCAAGAAAAACACTGAAGCTCTTAATGAGTATCAACTTCTCATAGAAGAGATTAAACGAGCCTATAAGAAGTTAATTGACATTGGGATTCCAGCTGAAGATGCTCGGTACATTCTTCCTAACGCTACAGAAACGAAACTTATAATGACAATGAATTTCAGAGAGCTTTTTACTGTTTCTTCGATCCGGCTGTGTTTTAGGGCGCAATGGGAAATAGTTGAATTGTTTGGAAAGATTAAAAAAGAAGTTTTTAAGATAGATGAATATTTGGCTTCAAAGTTGCAGCCCAAATGCCAAAATTTAGGTTATTGCAATGAAGACAAGTCCTGCGGTAAATATACGTTCGGCAGTAAGGGGTAAATATGAGCGATTTGAAAGATCTCGCAGTTGGTGGACAGGCTGTTATTGAAGGTGTCATGATGCGTGGCGAAAATATTATTGCTACTGCAATCAGAAATACTCAAAATAAAATTGTTATTGAGAAAAGGCAGTATCAATCACTATCAAAACGATATAAGTTTTTGAATCTACCGGTATTGCGCGGCTTTATTAATTTATTGGAAATGCTCTATTTAGGATTTAATATCTTGATGTATTCAGCCGAGGTAGCATTGGGTGGATCGACTGAAAAGAAAACAAGTAAATGGGAGTTAACTTTTTCCGCCGCATTTAGTATTGGGATATCTGTTGCTATGTTTATTGTTCTTCCTGCATTTATTTTCGATCACCTGAAATCAATGGTTTCGAACACCTTACTATTGAATGTAATCGAAGGAGTTATTCGGTTTTCATTGTTTTTTTCCTTTTTGATATTTACTATGTTTTTTGATGATATGAAACGTGTTTATCAATATCATGGCGCGGAACATAAGGTTATTCATGCTTATGAATCCGGTCAGGGACTAGATATGGACAATATTAAAAAACGTACGACACTTCATCCTCGATGTGGAACCAGTTTTATTTTGGTTGTGATGATAATTAGTATCATTGTTTTTACTTTTTTAGGGAGACCTGATTTTTTTCATCGTGTAGCCTATAAAATAATGTTGATGCCAATTATCTCTGGTATAGCATACGAGATAATTAAGCTAAATAAAAAATACGATATTTTCTTTTTGCACTGGCTAGTATTCCCGGGTCTGATGTTACAAAAAATAACTACCAGAGAACCTGATGAAAAGCAAATTGAAGTTGCTCTTGCAGCGTTAAAAGAAGTAATCTAACCTAAAAACTCTTAAGTTAGCTATGAGCCATAGCAGAAGTTGTTTAAGCAATTTAAGCTTATTAAAGAGAATAATAGGCTTGGATGATTTGCAGGAAACAGGTTCTGGATTAATTAATTGATAACAATCCATGGAGTACTGTTGATATCGTCAAGGAAAGCTTTTTATGAGTAATATAAAGGATATCTTAAACAATAATTTTATCAATTTGGAAATAAGTTACAAATAATAAGTTGGGATTAAAAATGTTTAGAAAATTAGAAGATATTGAAATCAAATATGATGAAATTGAGCGTTTGCTGGGTTCACCTGATGTATTAAGTGACCAGAAGAAGTACGCAGAATACTCTAAACAATATTCAGACTTGAAAGAGACTATTGTAAAATATAGAGAGTACAAAACAATAAAAAAACAGATGGACGAAGCCTCCGAGATATTAACTGAGTCAAATGATCGAGATATGATTGAGCTGGCTCAAGAAGAGTTTCAGACTTCGAAGGAACACTTGGAAAAAATTCAAGATGAGTTAAAACTATTATTACTGCCTCGCGATCCTAATGATAATAAAAATGCTTACCTTGAAATTAGGAGTGGGACAGGTGGAGAAGAAGCTTCTCTTTTTACACGCGATCTCTTGAATATGTATTCTCGTTACATAGAGAAAAAGGGTTGGCAGGTTGAACTAATTGAGCAGACAGAATCCGACATGGGGGGATTGAGTAAAGTAATTCTCCTTGTTAAAGGCGACTCTGTTTATGGGAAGTTAAAATATGAAAGCGGTACTCATCGAGTGCAAAGGGTTCCGGAAACAGAAGCGAGTGGTAGGATACATACGTCAGCAGTTACCGTTGCAGTATTGCCGGAAGTGGAAGATGTGGATATCCAGATCAATCCGAATGATTTGAGAATTGATACCTATCGTGCTTCAGGAGCAGGAGGTCAGCATATTAATAAAACTGATTCAGCAGTGAGAGTTACACATATTCCAACCGGCGTAGCTGTCGCATGTCAGGACGGAAGGAGTCAGCACCAAAACAAAGATAAAGCAATGCATCTCTTAAAAGCCAAAATCTTTGAATCTCAAGTGGAACAGCAGAATAAAGAGATATCTTCAACTAGAAAATTGCTTGTTGGATCTGGCGATAGAAGTGAGAAGATTAGGACCTATAATTTCCCGCAGGGAAGGGTTACAGATCATCGTATCGGTTTAACATTGTATAAACTTAATGATATTTTAACCGGTGATATTGATGAAATCATCGAGGCATTGCTCGCTGTTGATCGACTTGAAAAAATGAAGACTGAATAACGTTATCTCAGTAATCAAGCTTAAATAATCGAGAAATAACCCATGACTGAATCTTCCTGGACTATTATAAAAATCCTAAAATGGTCATATGAATATCTTGAAAAGCATAATATAGATAATCCAAAATACGAAGCTGAGGTATTACTTTCAGAGACTCTTCATTTACCCAGGCTGCAATTATTTCTTAAATTTGAAAAACCTCTTAATGATGAAGAACTTGCCAATTATCGAAAAATAATATCTCAGCGAGTTCGCCATATTCCCTATCAATATATATTTAAAAAGGCTTATTTTCTCGATTATGAACTCTATGTTGATGAAAATGTTCTTATCCCTAGACCTGAAACCGAGCTATTAGTTGAAGTTGCAATTGATGCAATTAAAGAAGGTCGACCTTTAAATAAAGAATTAACTATTTTGGATATCGGCTCAGGAAGTGGCTGTATTTCTATTGCCTTATCTGATAGCTTTCCTGAATACAATGTAGTTGCTGTTGAAAAAAGCATAAAGGCTATGGAAATCACTCAAAAAAATGCCAATAGGTATAACGTGAAAAATCTTAAATGTATTAATAAAGGGATTATCGATCTTGATTTTAACTCCTTATTTAACAATAAATTGTATGTTATTTCGAATCCCCCCTACATTTTAACTTCTGATTTAGAAACCCTCAGTGAAGAAGTTAAGAAAGAACCGGTATCAGCGCTAGATGGTGGTATTGATGGTTTGATGTTTTATCGCCAAATCCTTAATAAGTGTAAAAATTATCGACATGAGTCTTCTGTTATTTTTGAAATAGGTTATGATATTAATGAGTCTATTAATCAGCTGCTTATTGATAGTGGTGTGAAAAATATTAAATTTTATAAAGATTACCAAGATATAGACCGTATCGTCACCGGAACAGTACGTTAACCAAAAAAATTTGATGAATTTATATCAACTCATGATTTAACCGGGGAATAGCAGAAATGAAAAAAAATATAAGAATACAAAAAGATAGATCAATAATTTTCTCAAGAGCCCGCCTCACAACTGGTTTTATGGATAGATTGCAAGGGCTATTAGGTACAACGAGCATTTTAACTGAGGAACCGTTAATTATTGATAATTGTAGTTCTGTTCATTCTTTCTTTATGAAATATACGATTGGTGTTATTCATCTCAATTCCAATAATGCGATTATTGGTTATGAGGTTTTACCACCTCATAGAATCGGTAGAATGATCTGGGGTACCAAAAAAGTCATAGAATGTCATCCTGACGCTTATCAAGACAAACACCTGAAGATCGGTGATCGGATATTATTTTATTAATCCCGGAGTTACTCACATATTGCATATAAAATAGTATTGAAAAAAAACAAAAATAGTTATACATTCTTAGCATAATAGAATTATGAGACTTAGTTTGTGGAAAAGATGAGTAATGACTGGAACAAAATACTTCAATACGTGGGAGTTACCATGCAACTGGGTTTTACATTGGGATCTACTATTGTTATATTCTTTCTTATTGGCTTTTTTCTAGATAATAAAGTCGGAGGTAAGGGCTTAGTATTGTTCGTATTTATCATTCTCGGAGTTATCAGCGGATTTTATCAGGCTTATAAGCTCATTGGCAAGATTACTACGGAAGATGACCATAAGAACCATTAACCGTTACCGTACCATAGTATTACAGGCTGAATTCATTTTAATTGGTATATTATTAATATTTTTTTTCCTGCTTAACAAGACTTTGATCCCGGGATTGCTTTGGGGCGCAAGCTTTAGGATTATCATTTTTAATCAAACTATCAAGTATCTTGATCAAATTGAAAAAGGTAAGGTTACTAAAAATGTAATAATTAAGCTAGTTGTCTCAAAATATATATATCTTATAATGGCTTTTTTGATCCCTTTTTTATTTCCCCGGATAAATGTTATTTCAATGGTAATCGGGTTGTTCTCAATAACAATTATCTGTGTATTAAAAGAATTCATAGAATATTATTGTTTATCAAAATAACACCGGTAAAATCCTTAGTTGTTTGAAATGATATTATTCCCATAGTGTTCTTGCTGTAAGAGTAAGGATGTATTCATGAACGGGATCTTCGAAGTTTCATATTTCTCATTTACATTATTTGGCAGACTGATAACAATAAATACGACTATCATGGCAATGACGTGGATTATTATGATTGCCGGCATTGGCTTTGCACTCTGGGTTTCAAAAAATTTGAAGGTAGTTCCAGGAAGAGTTCAAAGCATTGCTGAATTATTTATTAATTTTTTTAGAGATTTGGTCATTTCATCGCTCGGTCCAAGTTATTATTCCTATACCCCACTTATAGCTACAATATTTATTTTTATCTTGTTGTGTAATCTGATCGGGATAATTCCTAACTTGTTTGTTATTCTTGGAACAAGCATATCATTGATATTAAAAATATTTGGATTAACGATGGCCCAAATACATTATCACAACTTTTTTAATGTTTCTTTAACTATCCCAGAAAGTGAATGGTATTCTTTTCTTTTTTCGATCCCGGAGTTCGCAGAACCGACAAGGTATCTCTCAACTGATCTGGGTATGGGAATAATGGTTGCAATTATAGTTCATGGTACGACCATAAAGAAAAAAGGGCTTTCCGGTTATCTAAAAACGTATTTTCATCCCGTCTGGTATTTATTTCCGCTTAATATTATTGAAGAGATTGCAAAAGTAACTTCCCATTCGTTACGTCTTTTTGGCAATATACTTGGGGGATCTCTAGTTCTCCTTATAGTCTCCAGATTAGTGTCAAATTTGGTAGTACCTATAGCGCTGCAATTTTTTTTCGGATTAGTTGAGGGGGTAGTCCAGGCATTTGTATTTACTATGCTGGCATTAACATATATTGCAATAAAAGTGAGAGATTAATGTAGCTTAAATAATCGTTGACGCTAAAAATATCATATGATATATCTCGACTAATTTATGGAATTAATATAATAATGTGAAGTTTGGGGTGTTGCTTGGACATTGATTATTCTATGGTTTTTAGATATTTTGGGGCTGCAATTGCACTTGGTCTGGGAGTGGTTGGAGCCGGACTGGGAGAGGGACATGCTGCGGCAAAAGCCTCAGAAGCAATAACCCGGCAGCCGGCAGCATCGGTGAGAATTGTGAATACTATGCTGGTAGGACAAGCAGTTGCTGAGAGTTCAAGTATCTTTGCTCTTGTAACGGCATTGATTCTAATTTTTCAGGGTGGGGCCGGTTCAGGATTAGTAACAGGAATTGCCTATTTGGCCTCGGGAATATGCATAGGAATCGGGACCTTTGGTGCCGGTCTCGGAGCAAGTCTGCCGGTTGGAAAAGCGTGTTTGGGGGTTGCCCGTCAGCCGAGGAAGAATAATGTTATTGTAGTTACCATGCTTATCGGGCAGTCTGTTTCGCAGACGACAGCAATATTTTCGCTTGTTATTGCTTTAATATTGATCTTTTTTGTATAAAAAGGGGGAGCTATTATGGTAAATATTACAGGTCCTGAATTAATACGAGTTGCAGCTTTGCTAGGTGCTGGTATTGCTATGGGAATTGGAGCAATCGGAGCAGGGTTAAGTGAAGGTTATGCTGCAGCGAAAGCCTGTGAAAGTGTTGCAAAGAGGCCTGATCAGGCAAATATTATAACGAGAACTATGTTGATAGGCCAGGCAGTAACTGAATCAAATAGTATATATGCTTTAATTATTGCTTTAATTCTTATTTTTGTCGTTAAAGGATAGTGACAAGCAATACTGTCGAAAACGAACAGAATGTAGAGGTAGTTATGATCGAAATCAATATTTATGATCTCATAATGCAGATCGTTAACTTTCTCGTATTTCTATACATCCTGAAAAGGTTGTTTTATCAACCTGTAATTAATTTTCTTGATACGCGTGAGAGTAAAATTAGTCAGGCTATGAAGGATATCAATTATCAAGAGTCGGAAGCAAAGCATCTTATTAAAGAAGGTCAGGATAATCTGAATAATGCTCGTAGACTTGCTTTAGAAATTATAAATAAATCAAAAGATAGTGCGAGGAAAGTTCATGAAAAAATGCTGGATGAGGCTAATGGACATGCCCTTCGACTCGTGAATCAAGCTAAAGATGAGATAAGTAGTGATATGGAAAAAGCAAGAAAGAAATTAAGTGAAGAAGTTTTATATTTGAGCACTATATTGACTGAGCAGATATTAACAAAAAATATTACCAAAGAAATTAATGACAAACTTACTGAGAACTTGATCGCTGGGATCTAAACCGGAAATTGCCTATGGATAACAGAATGGTGATTGCTCGATATGTTCAATCTCTCATTGACGCAATTCAAGAAAAAGATTTGGACGTTACCTTAGTTATTCTTATCCATTTAAAAAAAATCTTCGATGATAATAAGAAAATATATCTTTACCTAAAAGACCCAAGAGTGAGTGATGTAGAAAAAATAGGTATGTTCAATGAAATCCTTATAAGAATCCAGCCTATAAATAATTATATAATGAACTTTTTTATCTTGATTGTTACTGAAAAAAGAATAATGTATCTGGATGGTATGTTAACTCTTATTGAAGAGAAGTATAACGAATTAATGGGGATTGTTTATGCTGTAATTCATACACCCTTTCCGCTAAGCGATACAAATGTCGAAGCTGCTATCGCATCGTTAGAAAAAAGACTGGAAAAAAAAATTATCTTAAATGTAAAGATCAATAAGTCGCTAATTGGGGGAATCGTAATTACTTATTTGGATAAATTTATCAATCTATCATTGCAGTCTCGGCTAGAGGAGTTTCGCGAGCTTTAATCAACATCAAATAGGCATAAGGCGCTCACTCTTTTTATTAATAAACAACAACGGTTCATGTAAGATCAAGGTGGTGGTAACGATGAATATTAGGCCGGAAGAGATCGTTGAGATACTGACTAATCGTATAAAACAATATGAGCAAAAGGTAGAGATAGAAGACCTTGGTACAGTTATTCAGGTAGGCGATAATATTGCCCGTATTTACGGACTTATGAATGCAAAGTCGGGAGAACTTTTAGCCTTTGGTAATGATACATTTGGGATCGCTCTTAATCTCGAAGAAAATAATATTGGATGTATCATCCTGGGATCAGATACTAATATACAGGAAGGAGACAAAGTACGAACGACAGGAAGGGTTGTTGGCGTACCTGTTGGAGAGCAACTGCTGGGAAGAGTTGTTAATCCGTTAGGTCAGCCTATCGACGGATTAGGAGAGATTAAAACAAAAAAATGGAGACCTATTGAAAGGGGTGCTCCCGGGGTAATAGACAGGCAACCTGTCAAACAACCACTTCAAACAGGACTTAAGGCGATTGATTCTATGATCCCTATCGGAAGAGGCCAACGCGAGTTGATAATTGGTGACAGAAAAACTGGAAAGACTGCAATTGCGCTCGATACAATCATCAATCAGCTCGGAAAAAATGTCATCTGTATTTATGTTGCGATAGGTAAAAAAGATTCTACGGTGGCGCATGTAGTTAAATTATTACGGGATTATAATGCGATGGCTTATTCGATAGTTGTTTCAGCTACAGCAAGCGATACTGCAACACTTCAATATATTGCACCTTATGCTGCCTGTTCAATGGCGGAAGATTTCATGGATAATGGCAACGATGTGCTTATAGTCTATGATGATCTATCCAACCACGCTAAAGCATACCGCCAGATCTCTCTACTGTTGAGGCGCCCGCCAGGAAGAGAAGCTTATCCGGGTGACATTTTCTATATTCATTCTCGGCTACTGGAAAGGTCCGTAAAGTATAGCGACGATAAGGGTGGCGGGAGTATGACTGCGCTTCCGATAGTCGAGACTCAGGCTGGTGATATTTCTGCATATATACCAACAAATATTATTTCAATAACTGATGGTCAAATCTATTTGCGATCAGAGCTTTTTAATGCAGGGGTCAGGCCTGCGATTGACGTTGGGCTATCCGTATCTCGAGTTGGAGGTAGTGCTCAGATAAAAGCCATGAAAGAGGTGTCCGGGGCATTACGACTTGACATGGCACAATATCGGGATATCGAATCATTTGCGCAATTCGGGACTGAACTGGATAAAACGAGTCAGGCTCAACTCGAAAAGGGGAAACGACTTGTTGAAGTATTAAAGCAAGATCAATATCAACCACTGGATATCAGCAGGCAAGTAATTTCACTGTACGCTGTTGTCAATAATTTCTTGAATGATATTCCCGTTGAAAAAATAAGAAAATTTGAATCTGGACTGCTCGAATTTATTGAAAATGAGCATCCTGATTTCCTCGAAGAAATTGATAATAAAAATGCACTGGATGATCAATTAAGAAACAATATTATTTCAGCTATTGAAGCCTTCAAACAATATTATAAGGCAGGGATATAATGGCAAGCCTCCTTGATATCAGAAGAAATATTCAAGGTATTTCCAAGATAAAGAAAATCACCGAAGCGCTTAAGATGGTATCGGCAGCAATGATCTATCGAGCTGAGCAGCGTTTGAATAAAACTCGTCCTTATTCAAATATGCTCTATGAATTAATAGCTGATATGTCTGCAGGAATAGAAATGGGTTCGCATCAGTTTTTCCAATTACATGAAAGCCATAATGCACTAATCGTTATAATAACAAGTGACCGTGGCTTATGCGGAAGTTTTAACGGAAATGTTATTCGTGAAGTGAATAGATATATTAATGCCGGAAAATACCGGAATTTTTCCCTTATTTGTATTGGAAAGATAGGATTAACTTATTTTCAAAGGAGAAAATATGCCATTGAGGGTCAATATATTAACTTTATTGAAGGTTTTCAATATTCCGATGTTGCTGAGATCGTAGAAATGATCATTGCTTACTATTTAGAAAAAAAATATAGTCGTATTAATATTGTATATAATGAATTTAAATCTGCCAGTGTGCAGACAGTAACGAATATTCAATTATTGCCGATGACGATTTTTGAAAATAATAAGAGAGTCGAATCTATCGAATATATTTATGAGCCATCCAGCGAAACAGTTATCGATTCGCTTTTGAAACAGCATATCACCTTTCAGGTCTACAGATTCGTAGTGGAAAGTTTTGCAGCGGAACAAGCGGCTCGTATGGCTGCTATGCAGTCTGCAACTGACAATGCCCAGGAGGTCCTCAATAATCTTGGGTTGACCTTAAATCGATTGAGGCAGGCAATGATAACAACGGAGATTGCTGAGATTGTGGGTGCGGCGGAAGTGTTGTCATAACTGATATTAATAGTGAAAGAGCTTATTCGGGGGGATTAAATGTCTAAGAAAATTGGTAAGATAATGCAGATAATTGGCCCGGTTGTGGATATACAGTTCGCGCAGGCAGATTTGCCGAAAATATTTGATGCAATACACATAAATAAAGATGACACTCTGCTGGTTATGGAAACAATACAGCATCTTGGTAATAATACAGTACGCTGTATCGCAATGGAATCCACCGATGGTCTGGTTCGAGGGGCAGAAGCTGTTAATACCGGTGAGCCAATAAAAGTGCCTGTAGGGGCTGAGACCCTTGGTAGAATGATAAATGTTATTGGACAAACTATAGATGGTAAGGGACCGATAAAGACTTCGAATTTATTCTCAATTCACCGAAGTGCTCCTAAACTTGTTGATCAAAGTACCGAGACGACCATCTATGAGACCGGTATAAAAGTAATAGATTTGCTGGCTCCTTATCCTAAAGGTGGGAAAATTGGTTTGTTTGGCGGTGCTGGAGTAGGTAAGACTGTCCTCATTATGGAACTGATTAATAATATCGTGGTTGAACATGGCGGGTATTCTGTTTTTGCAGGCGTTGGAGAGCGAACAAGAGAAGGCAATGATCTCTGGTTATCAATGAAGCAGTCTGGTGTTATTGATAAAACCGCGCTTGTTTTTGGGCAAATGAATGAGCCTCCGGGCGCACGTTTTAGGGTTGCCCTTACAGCGTTAACTATTGCCGAGTATTTCCGAGATGTGGAATCTAAAGATGTTTTATTGTTTATTGACAATATATTCAGGTTTGTTCAGGCGGGGTCGGAAGTCTCGGCGCTTCTTGGGCGAATGCCTTCTGCGGTAGGGTATCAGCCTACTTTAAGTACCGATGTCGGGTCCCTTGAAGAACGAATTACATCGACCAAAAAAGGCGCAATAACTTCTGTCCAAGCTGTATATGTTCCAGCGGACGATCTTACTGATCCGGCCCCGGCTGTTACTTTTGCACATCTCGACGCTACAACTGTGCTTTCCCGCCAGATTGTTGAGTTAGGGATATATCCGGCCGTTGATCCGTTAGAATCAACTTCAACTATCCTTGATCCTCGTGTTATAGGGGAGGATCATTACAATGTAGCCAATGAAGTGAAACATTTACTCCAAAGATACAGGGAACTTCAGGATATTATCAAAATTCTTGGAATGGAAGAGTTGTCTGATGAGGATAAGGTAACAGTTAATAGAGCAAGAAAGATACAACGGTTTTTATCTCAGCCATTTTTTGTTGCTGAAGAGTTTACCGGAAGAGCAGGCAAATATGTCTCAAAAGAGGATACAATAAGGAGTTTTACGGATATTGTCTCAGGTAAATATGATTCTATTCCTGAGCAAGCTTTTTATATGGTTGGAAACATCGATGAAGTATTAACAAAAGCCGAAACCTTAATGTGAAAGCGAGAGCAGGGGCATGTCCGATACTTTTAATATGACCGTTATTACTCCGGAAAGAAGGTTCTTTGAAGGGAAAGCTCAATATGCTGAAGTTCCTGGTTATGAAGGGGATATTGGGATTTATTCCAGCCACTCTCCGCTTTTTTCAATATTACGTCCGGGCGTTATTCATATTGAGAAATCGGAAAAGGAAATAGTTGAGGTCTTCGTAGCTAAAGGTTTTGTCGAAATTATGCCGGATAAAGTTAATATTTTGGCTGATTATGTTGAAACTGTAGACGAGATCGATATCGAAAGGGCCGAAAAAGCTAAACAGAGAGCTTTGGCAAAGATCAATACAAAAAAACATGATGGGATAGAGAGTGCTTATGCTGAACTGCAAAGGGCAGAAGGGCGGCTAGCGTTTGCAAGGAGAAGCAAATAATATTATGTTTCGCTTGCAATGAGGCTTTCAACCGCTTTAATACCATCAAGCGCTGCGCTCATTATTCCGCCGGCATAACCGGCACCTTCACCAATAGGATAGAGCCCTTTAATCATAGTGTGCTGGCCATCTTTGCCTCGGGGAAAACGAACAGGTGATGAGGTTCTCGTCTCGACTCCAAGTAGAACCGCTTCATCTGAAACAAAACCAGTCATAACTTTGTCAAAATAGTGAAATGCATCGATTAATGCTGTATTAACGAAAGACGGATATATATTGTGTAGGTTGGTTGGTGTATTACCAGGGCGGTAAGTTGTTGTTAGTGCAGTCTTGGTAGTCCGGTTGATTAAAAAATCACGGAGCTTTTGTGCTGGTGCAAAAAAAGGTTTTTGACCCAGATCGTAAGCTTTTTGTTCGAAGTGCTGAATAAAGGCGAGTCCGTCCATCGGTGATGATTGATAGAAATCATCCGGTTGAATATTAACCACGATGGCACTATTAGCACTTCCGGAATTACGAGCATGACTGCTCATGCCATTAATAACTAATCTGTTTTTCTGATTGCTGGCACAAATAATCTGCCCACCTGGGCACATGCAGAAAGAATACACTTGTCTTCCCTGTGACGATTTAAATGTTAATTTGTAAGGCGAAGAACCAAGTAGGTGATGATTCTTGTATTTTTCGCCGTATTGGATTTTGTTTATTGCCTCTTGTGAATGTTCAATTCTGAATCCTAGGGCAAAAGGTTTTGGCTCCATTTCTATTCCGCTATTATAGAGATTTTTATAGGTATCGTGTGCGGAATGGCCAATACCAAGAAAGACTACCTCTGTTTTTAGTTCTAGAATATCATTAATAATAATGCCTTGAACAACCGATTGATTAGTAAGTAGAGCTGAGAAAACTGAGGAGTAGTGAATTGTAACTCCCTTCTCAATCAGGTGATTTCTAATGTTTTTAAGGATAATTTGTAGTTTGTCAGTACCGATGTGAGGTTTTGCTTCATAGAGAATGTCCGACGGTGCACCAAAAAAAACCAGTTTTTCAAGGATATAATTATTGAAAGGATTATTGATTTGGGTTGTCAACTTGCCATCAGAATAAGTTCCTGCACCACCTTCGCCGAAAAGAGGGTTGCTTTCTGTATCGAGTAACCCTGAACTCCAAAGTGACTGAACGTCGCTTTTTCTCTCTTCAATTTTTTTTCCTCGTTCTATTATTATTGGTGTAATCCCATAATCAAGAAGCCTCAAAGCGCAGAAAATTCCTGAAGGCCCCAATCCAACAACCACAGGTCTAGAGTTTCGTATCCGCTTTTTAGTGAGATATGGCGTAGGCTCCGGCACAAACCTTGTGATTTTTGCGTTATTTGCTTTTTGAGGGAGTATTTTTTTGTGCGATTTGATTTTAAGTGAAAAAACGAGTTTGATTGAAGCTTTATCTCGGGCGTCGATAGATTTTTTAATAATATTGAAGGTTTTGATATTTAGGTATTGTTTTCCAAAGAGCTTTTTTAACGAATCTTCTATAGAGATAAACTCATCAATTGGGATTTTTAGCTGTTCAATAAGATATTCCATGATTAATTACTTCCGAAGCTATGATTAATATCATCTTTTATTTCTTTTAAAATATAAGGGTATTTATCCTGTAATTCTGTGGTCATTTTTTCAGTTATCGTTTTATTGTCAAGGATCTCTATAGCATAAATAATAATTGAGGTAGGCATTGAAAATCCCATGGCTTTTCCTGCATTAATCAGATCCAGAAAACTAATTTGATGTGTTGAATAATTTCCGGTGACGGTCGTTAGGTCAGATAATGATAGTTTTGTTAAAGCGCCAATAGAATTGCTCCCAGTCATAATAGAGTCGATAATGATAATTGTGTCAAACCCATCTAAATCACTTAACAGGCCAAGGTTTACAGCTTGAGATGCTGCTAATGGTATGGATAGTTCATCAGCAATAGTTGCAGCTAGATCGAGACCGATCCTGTCATCGCAAATTATGTCATTTCCTAACCCGATTATCAAAATGTTGTTTTTCATGGTTTTTAAGGTATTTCGAAATATTATTGGTATAAGAATAATAACTGGTTGATTGCCAGAATTGTATACAACGGGCTAATAATTTCGACAACATACAATTAATTATTTTGTTATTATGAAGAATTCTCTTGTATTTGTAAATATACTTTATAATTGCTATAATTAATAGTGGTTGAAAATATGGTTTGTGTGATCGGTGATTTATAAGGGAAATCTTCATATCTGTTATTTCTAAATGAATCAAAAATAGGTCCGCCATTAACGCACTGATTATCTGAATAACAAATAAGCATATATATATATATATATATATATTAGAGGGAGGCTTTTATGGTAAAGAAAGAAATGGATTGCAGAGGGTTAAAATGTCCTCAACCGTTATTAAAGGTTACAATTGAGGCAACTAAAATGAGCCCAGGGGACGTTCTTGTGGTAAGAGCAGATTGTCATACGTTTGAAACTGACCTCCGAGGCTGGGCTCAAAAAATGAATAAAGTTATTCAAGAGTTCAGAAATGAAGGAACATACAAGACCGCCGTTATTCAGTTCTAACTATTGGGTTGATTACAGAGCTTTTAATAGTAAACAAATTACGACGATTCCTAAAAGGAGTCGTCTTTGTTTTATTCTAAAAAATGTTTGTTATAGATTTTGTTTTATTCTAAAATAAATATAGATTTCTATGCATCGATTATTAATTTGACCCTGCGTTTTTCAGAGGATACGTCATGAACCTTTTTGATGTGAACAAAATAATAAATATTTGTCATACTATGCGGGGCACTATGTTTCACGTAATTCTGATTGTTATTTTTACGTTTTTCGGTATCGCAAATACGTATGCTCAGGAAATTGATAATAATGATACTATTTCTAGTTATCAATTCTTTATTGCGAATTCAGATAATTACGAACGATGTGGTATCGGTTTTAATTTGCGTGACAAAAATAATTCTGGACCTTACCGGTTTTCATTTAGCTCGTTCTCAATAATATCTTTAAATGATATTCGCCTCAATTCCAAGATTATTCTCTTGTCCGGGGAATTCCTAAATAGCATTACGCTTTTTTGCTCTGGCGGAGCAATGTTGCTTGCGTCTGATAAGGTATATCTCAATATGGTCCCAGACTTTTCCGTAGGAACTTCACATTCTTATGGGATAAAGTGGGGGTTGTTCTATGTTGAAAATGAGTTTTATTACGTAGTTCGAGCTGATAGTAATTTAACGCTGAAAGACAAAACAATAAATATAGGATTATGGAATGAATTTTAACTGCGAGATAATCTATCGGCTTTGGTATTTTATAATAGTGGTTTTGATTTCGCTATTTATTGGAACAACTGCGTTCTCTGAAAGCAATATAACTGCTAATTCTGTTGTTAATGGTGCTATTAGATTAGAATGGCAGCCACTTATCAGCGTTGGAGATATTTTTTCTCCGGTAACAAACAGCTATGTTATTTATGATATTTATCGCAGCACAAATAATGTTGAGGGTAAAGATATTGCTTGGTTATCCCAAAACTTACAGCCGATTACACTCAATTGCAGTGTTTCCCAAAATGGAGCTGTTGCGAGCTTTGTCGACGCACAAGGGTTGGTTAATTCGCAGAAGTATTATTATTTTCTGGTAGCTGATGATACTTATCCGACCTCGTTTGGAACCGTACTATATTCGGTCACTGCGGCTTGTTCAGATAACACAGGTCCAACGATCGTAAGTCTATATTATACAACACCTTCAAATAATTCTTTTATTCAAACTAAGGATTTCACTGTTTCTTTGAATATTAATGATAATGTAGGCATAACTATAAATAATCTTGTTCTTTGTTATAAGTTTTCTAATTCATTAAATCCTGTCGACGCTGGCATAACAGGGAACGTTTCACTGACTATAGTTGGCGAAGCCCCCTCATTTAGCGCTTTTGCAACTATACCAGCCTCTACGGCTACACAAAACTATTTGTACTATTGGATTTCCGGTACGGACGCAGCGGGAAATCCAGTTTCTAATTCATTGATAAGTCCAAATGCTATATCATCTTCAATTCAAGTTTATTTCGATAATGTCCAGCCTGCGATTATTTCTATTAATCTCATTAATGATAAAGCCTATGATGTTCAAACATTAGCTATTACTGCATCAGTCACTGAGATCGCCAATGATTATGTTAATTCTTCTGGGCTTCAGGATGGATTCGTTATCCTTGCCTACAGGCTAAATGGCTTCTTATCTCGACTGCCAATGCAAGTAGTCGGATCAATTATTCAGGGTTCGGTACCAGGACTTTCTGATGGTGACGATTTGTCTTTTTGGTTTGAAGGTTCTGATATGGCCGGAAATGAAATAACCTCGAATATCATGCCTTTCTCAATCAGTGAGACCACTGCAATGAAGGTTAAGATAGATACACTAGCTCCTCATTGTTCGACAATTAACATCCTTACAATAAACAATAACAGTGTAGTCAAGAATCGTGATACGTTTCTGATAACCGCAAACATCGTAGATTCATCTTTAATAACCGCAAACATCTTTTTAGATCTGACACCTGTGAATGGTAAAAGTCAGGTTACTCCAGATTCTTACATCAACGGCGTTGCGACTTGGGAATTGATAGCCTCAACGAATCTTGATGGTAATTATTTTATCACGCTTAATGCTACAGATGAAGTTGGTAAGAGCCTGGGTGGAGTTATAACAGCTTCAGTAATTGTCGATACCGATCAACCGCAAATCGCTTATATCTCGAGTTATGAAGGAACTAATACTATCGTAATCAAATTCACCGAGCCAGTAATTGTTACAGCTGATTTAACTTCGGCATCAGGCGCCTTTATTAATGGAATTCCCATTCCATTTAGCATTCCACGTAATTCAATTTTTTCAGATAGCGTAACAGGAACTATAGGGATAGTCCTTTCATCGAATGATATTCTCGGAATTAGTATTATGGATAGGAATGCTTTTTTAGATAGGGCGGGCAATGTGTTGACAGGGAATATTTCCTGGTCCGATAAACTTACGGGTTATTCTCTGTTCGCATTCAGGGATGAATTTTTAACCCAGATATTTCCTACAAACAATAGCGGAAACACAATTATTAATGGAGATAATATCTACCTGAAAATCATAGCAAATGAGAATATATCTGAAAATACGTTAGCATTAAATGTCGGACAATCAATTAATGAAAGTATTGCTTATCATCTGGTTTCGACTCCCAATAATTCCATGACTGCTTTTTATACAAGTTTCAATATGATTGCAAGTAATAATAGTACAATTAGTTTCTTTCTTACTGGACGAGATATTGCTGGGAATGATTTCAACGTTCTTAGTCCGGCAAACTGTCCGTTTATGGTCTTCGATACTCAAGGTCCCAGTATTATCACTCATAACATTCCTCAGAGGCTTCGTTTTGATCGGGTCCGGAATTTTGATATTGTAGCTACTATGAACGAAAATAGCTTAGTATCTATTAACGCATTTGTCCTTAACTGGAAATTATATGATAGTAGCAATCAGCCTAAAAGTGTAACTTTATCATGTTTATTGCATAGTGATCTATCCCAGGGTGATATTCCGGTTACTTTGAACAATTTCGATTTTTCAAATGGCGGTATTTATTCGTTAAATGATTGTGATTATGCCAAAGTTTGGTTTTCCGGGTCCGATGTTGTTGGGAATGCGCTGAATACAGACAGGAATTCACCTTTTTATCCTGCTGCTATTATAGTTTTTGACAGCGGAATACCTTCTCTCACCGTGCTCTGTTCGCCATCAGACGCAATAAAAACGGGAACAACCGTTACAATGACCTTTACAAGTAATGATTTACTGGAAACCACATTGTTACCAACAATTAATCTTTTCTATACATATGATTCTTCATCTCAAAATATAATACAGGGAATTTTTCTTAACTCTACAACCTATATTGCTACATTTAACGCGCCCTCAAAGCCAGGGACGGTAAATATAAGTGCATATGGCTTCGAAGAAATAATGGGGTATGAAATGACCGAAAGCACAGGCACGAATATCAGCAGGTTATCTATCGACAATACCTCTCCATATCTTATTACCGCGAGCTGTTCAGTTCCTTTTGGGGAATATATCAAAAAAGAAGATTTTAATCTGTATTTTCTTGTCTATGAGGCAATGCGTATAGTAACTGGTGATGTTTTTGTAAATATGGCGTATGCAAATCAGATAGATGTAATAACAATGAATATATCATATGTTAATAATAACTATTATCTTGCGAGTGCAACATTGCCGGTAGCTTCAATAGGAAACAGTGTTACTCTGAGCTATTGGTTTAGCGGGCATGATAGTGCCGGAAATAGGCTCGAAACACAAGGCTTACCCTTAGCGGTTACTCTATCGGAAGGAGTTCAGGTAGGAGTTGATGGAGTAGCACCAAGTATCACGATCCAAACACCCACAAGAAGTACTACATTGCTTAGTAGCGTAAGAATTAGCGGAATTGTTTCTGACAATATAGCTTCAATAGCGAACGTGATTGTTGATCAGTATTGGCAAAATGGCAACACCTATTTTTTCGTAACCGAGAATGCTGTTCCTGTGACTATCAACTTCTATGACGTAACAATGAACCTGATGGAAGGTAATAATCTGTTCGTTGTAAAGGCTCAAGATGTAGCCGGAAACGAATCATCTGAGAATGCTGTGTTATCATATTCCGCAGCTGAAGGTACAAATGCGAGTAATGGTCTATCTGCCAAAATAATCATACCGCTCGGTGCTTATGAAAAAGACGTCAACTTAGATGTCCACGTTCTTTCTAGTCTGAACTCAGCTGCGATGGGAATTACAAATAATACCTATCTGGGCGGTGTGGATGTAAAGATTTCTGGTATCGAAAATCCGATATTTGCTCTACCGGTTAAGATTTCTATTGACCTTCCGTCAGGCACTACAACCTCCCAACTTCTCGTATTATGGTGGAATCCATCTACTGCAAGCTGGAACGCTTCAGGCATTACCAGCGTCAATGTTATCGCTCAAAAAGTTACTTTTTATACGAACCATTTCACTACCTTTGGAATTTTCTCTACTGCCGATCTCATCGCTCCTGATCTGTCAGGCGTGTATATTGATGGTGAATTAATCAGCACCAACGACTATGTGTCTTCCCGTCCTGAGTTGAAGCTACTGCTTCGGGATAATTCGGCGGGAATAGGATTGACTATGTCCACGGTAGAGCTTTATCGAGTTATTGGTGTAGTCGATACTCTGATATCAATGAGTACAACAAATTATCAAATAACTACAGAGCAAGTTACAGTTATTTATCGACCGTATGAAAACTTGTTTCCTGGATCCTATTTTTATAAAGTTACTGCAAAAGATGCTAATAATAACATTCTCGAAAGAACTTCGCCTGTTTTTCGTATAAAATCTTTGTTTTTTGATTTTTCAGCAATTCATGGTCCGAATCCTTTTTCCCCTGATTATGATGGAATAAATGATATATTGAAAATTACCTATCAAATGTCAGAAAATGCTGAAATAAATATAAGGATCTTTGATATTACGGGGAAAATGCTGCAATCGTGGCATTTTTTGGCCGGCAACCCGGACGGGGGAAACCCCGGCTACAATGAGGTTCTCTGGGATGGGAGAAACAGGTATGGAGAGATTGTTGCTAATGGTGTGTATTTCGCTGTAGTGACAGCAGAAAACATTAATTCTGTAAAGAAGAAAGCTATCCTTAAAATTGCGGTATTGAAATAATGTTAAAAAGACTTATATCAACTAAATTGTCAGTATTTTTTGTCTGCTTTCTTTGCTGTTCATACGTTCTTGCCTCTGAAAACGGAGCTGTTTTTCTTGAGAATGGTGGTGGAGCAAAAGCGATGGCTTATGGTGATGCCTTCGGTGCAAATACCGGAGAAATCTGGGAGACGTTATACAATCCGGCTGGAATTTATGGCATAAAAAATGCTGTTTTGGAGAGCATGTACCAATCTATTTTTATCGATACCAATTATAAGTCGCTGGCAGTAGCAGTACCTTTTCAGTACGGTACCTTTGCAACCCATTATTATTCGGCAGGCGTAAGCAACATTCCTGAAACGCAAATTAATTCTGAAGGTAGGCCCGAAGCGACCGGGGAACTTTTTTCCTATATTTCGACTGCTCTGCTAATAAGTTATGCAACTGATTTTAGTACAAAAAAGATTTTTGCAGGATGTACGTTGAAATTTATCGATCAAAAATTGTGGGACAATTCTTCCTCTGGCTATGGAATGGATATTGGTATTATATGGGCCCTTGATAATAGTTACCGCTTTGGAATATCAGCAATTAATATTTTGAAGCCAGCTTTAAAGTGGAACACTTTTAATGAGAGTCTTGATACAGCGCCATTAAAGATTATCGGAGCTTTTGATTATAAGTCAATTGATGCGAAAGTCCGTGTCCGTGCCTCAATAAAAAAAATCACAAACCGTCCGTACACTTATCATTTTGGAGTAGGTTACAGGCTAATAGATGAACTTGAACTTCGTGGTGGCATGAATGAGGGGCAGAGTACGTTTGGGCTTGGGATCAGCTTAGGTCCGGTTAATTTTGATTATGCTGTAATGGCCTCAAAATATAATGAGGTAGGCAATTTGCAGAGATTCTCCTTTGGGTATCAATTCTCTTTGCCGGAAAAGAAAATGAAGACAGTTCTGGTACCTGAAACGATAGGAACTGCTAATACTATCCCCACCAAGAGTGTTGAGTTGAATGTTGATTCAGTGTTAACAACGAATAATAACCGGCAATCACTACCTATTTCCGATCGGATGTATTCTCCTGAAGAGAAAAAAAATGAGTATCCAGATGGTTTTACTGTGTTGATCAATCAAGCAAATGCGGCATTTATAAACGAGGAATACGAAAAAGCTATCGAGCTATTGCTTCAATCATTACAATTTGATGACAAAAGAATCCGAACCTATATAGCCTTAGGTGCCTCCTATCTCAATTTAGATCAGAAGGATCGAGCTCGGGAATATTGGGATAAAACGCTTACTCTTGATCCTGGTAATGAAAGTATAAAAAAACGAGTTGCTAAGTATTTCAAAATTAATACTGCCCCGGATTATTATCAGCAGGGTTATGTTTATTTTAATGATAGGAATTATGAAAAAGCTATTGGCGAGTATAAAAAGGCGATAGCTATCGACCCGAAGTTTGAACTTGCATATCTCTGGTTGGGAAATAGTTATAAAATGCTCGGACAATCCGACGAAGCAAGAAAATCATGGACTAAAGGCGGCAAAACAATAGAAGAAGAATCTGATAGGTTCTACGAACATGGATATGTCTGTTTCATTCAGCAGGATTACAAATCTGCTATTGATAGCTATCTGAGGGCAATTGAATTAAATCCAGCTTCAATAAAGGCTTATGTCTGGCTAGGAAACATGTATATTCGACTAGACCAAAAAGAACATGCCGTTGATATTTGGTCAAAAGCCTTGAAACTAGCTCCAGATAATGAGGAATTGCAGTTTAAGCTCTCTCTTTATCTGAGTAATAAATAGTATGATTGCTTAGTTTCTTGCAACGGCTTCAGAATTCGATTCTATAGCTGATAATATTTTTTTTATATCTATCATCTCGATTCCTTCTATATACTCTGTTCTTGGAATAGTATTAATGTAAGCTAACTTATTGATAGCTTTAACAACATCTTCAATTTTGTACAATGAAGAGAGTATTGTTTCCCAAATTTGTTTCGATTGTGGATCAATGCTTTTTTTTATGTGTATATTTGCAAGTGTAAGGATAGGCTGGAGCGCATTAAAAATTTCGTGGTTGTAAGTTGTCGAAATATGATTCAACACTTCCATTGGCGATTCAAATCTTGGCTGAGAATGCTCGTCAATACTGATATTCTTTATTTTATTGTAAGTTAGTGTCATATGATGTAATTAACGTTGAGATTTAAACAATATTAAAATATATCTTTTTATTTCGAGTGATATTATATAGGTAGGCGCTAAATTATTCCAGCATAAAAAAAATGCGGTATATTATCCTGTTAGCTAGAGAAGTTATTTTTGTAGTTTTTCATCTGTATCTATCGATCGAGGCCCCTTAATTAGAAGTAATAGCGTTAAAATTACTTTTTTCAGGGTCAGCTGTAAACATTTTTGTGGGTGTTTATTTGAATAATAAAATATTTTAATTTAATATGCGATCATCATTGTATTCTCACTACTTAAGTCTTATGGATTTAAGTAGTGAATATGTAGGACCTGAATCGGAAATTGTGCTTTTAACGAATTCTATAGTGTTTATTGAATAAATATTTTTATCAATTTTATCGATAGAATAATTATTTTGCAGGTGGGAGTCCAAATTTACAATATTTTGTGATGACTTGAATCTACCAAGCGTGATATGTGGTTTGAACTTGTTGTCGTCCACGAAGTTTCCTGTTTTATAAACTTCCTGAAAATGGGTTTCATTGCTAAGCCTAAACCATAATAACCGTGGATGATGTAAGTTCGGGGATATCTCAATAGACGCTAGTGAAAACTTTATTGATGATAGTTCAGAATAAGTCTCAGATAGTTTAATAAAGATTTTTTCGAAGTCAGTTTCAGTCACGCTCTCATAAAAAGAAATGGTAATATGGTAATTATTTTGCGTTACCCAACGAATATCTGTACCAAACTGTTTAAGGTTTTGTGTAGTAGTTTTTAGGGAATAAATAAGTTCATATGGTAATTTAAAGGATATAAAAGCTCTCATTTTAAGAGCTAGTTTATAGTATTCAGTGGTCAATTTCAAGTCGATAATCTGTTTGTATAACCAAGGAATTAATTTCCAATATCTAACATCGTAATACCTTCTAAGTATTGAGTTGTTGGTATTACATCCGCTTTCTGCAGGTTATTAATGCTTGTTACGGTATTTTGTATCTTTTTGGCAGCTAATAGAATAATCTCAAGAGCTGCTTTTAAGTCAGGATCATCAGTTTTATTTTTGAAGAAGTTTGACATGAAAAAAATTGGTGTCAGGGCATTATTGACTTCATGGTTTAAGGATATGCTTACTACGTTGAGTGCTTTTTTTAAGTATTCATTTTCGATGTCCATTTTATTGATTTGGTTGAGTTGATTGACACTATTATTGATCTGATTCAATGCTGTGTTTATTGTAGGATTAAAAATCGTATTAGTTATTTGCATTTTATCAATCCTTTCTCCCTCTGTTTATATGTCGTACTCTTTCTGCAATAATTTCAAATATTGTATATGCTATTAGCAAGATTATTGTGAAATGTATATTTTAAGACTCTCTCAGAATTTGCAAAATAATTCATTTCCAGATGGTATCATAAAAAGATGGATTCCTGCAATTGCAATATTTTCTTTAATAATAAGTTTTTTTGTTAACGTGTTGCGATTATTTTCTATAACTATTAGTGATACAAGGATTTCCGTTGACTTTTATTTATCCGGCCATTAAATAGCGATTAGAACTGTATATCCCATTTATTAACATAAAATATCATTAACAATTATTTTGAAACATTTGGTTTTTTGAAATTATTGGTAAAATGTTAAACAGGAGTAGTAAATATGCAAAACATAGTAAAACCTATAGAAACTTTTAATATCCAGAATAGGAAATATCTCGGATCGAAGTCTAATTTATTAGCACCCTTGCTAAAGATTATGATAGATCGGGTTGGTGAAATATATTCATTTGCAGATTTGTTTGCTGGAACTGGGGTAGTGGCAGAAGGCATAAAAAAAATATTTCCTGATGCTCAGCTTGTAGTTAATGATATTTTATTTTCTAATTATATAATTTATCAGGCTTTTTTCGGGTGTAATAATATTGAGGTATCGGTCCCCAAGATTTATGAACTTATAGATAAATTTAATCAGGTAGATGGTTATTATGGTTATGTTAGTCATAATTTTGGAGGATGCTATTTTACAATAGAGAATGCAAAAATTATAGATGAAATTCGAGATACCATAGAAGAAATATATAAAAAAAGAGAAATCAACTTTAAAGAGAAAAGTATCCTATTGACTAGTCTGATATACTCAATTGATAAGTGTGCCAATACCTGCGGGCAGTATGATTCTTATCTAAAGCATTTAGGTTCGAAATCGATGGTGAATGGGATACATAAAATAGATAATAATGTATATAAAAAACTTGAAATGAAGTACCCAAACTATGCGGTTAGTAAGAATAAAAACTTAATAGTATCTATGGATGCAAATATTCTAGTCGAGCACATTCACACTCAGGTAGTCTATATTGACCCTCCGTATAATACCCGTCAGTATATAGATAATTATCATATTCTTGAAAATATTGTTAAATGGAATAAGCCTGAGGTTTATGGGAAAACCAAGAAGTTCAAGCGCGATTTATTGAAAAGCCGTTATTCTCAGGTAAAATATGCAGAGCTAGCATTTCGGATGTTGATAAAGCATATTAAAGCCGAGCATATATTTGTCAGTTATAATTCTGAAGGATTATTAGAAAGAAATGAAATGCTAACAATTTTAGAGAAAAAAGGCCACGTTGATATTGTTGAATTGCCATATAATGTTTTTGGAAATGGTGCAGGACAGTCTAAAAAAAGGGTTGTTACTGAATACTTGTTTTATCTTAAATGTAAATAACCCTGCCTATTTAATTTCAGGCAAGATGTAGCACGTGCTTCTTCCTTTTCCTGCTGTAGCTAATAATTCTTGCCTTAGAAGCTCTACTAATTCAATATGTGCAGTTTTGTGGGATACCTTGAAAAGGTCTCTATAGATCATATTAGTAATCGAGCCATTCTCATGAACGTGGTTGAGGGCATCTTTTTGTCTTTTATTTAGGCCTTCATGAATATTCTTAAGGTTTGCAGAGAGAGACTTCTCTTCGTCCAGGGATGCTAATCGTGTAATTTTATTATCTCTAATATAACATTTGGAATCAGCAAAATAGGGTTTTGAATTTCCTTCATGGACCGAGATTAGCAATATATTTTTGTTTGCCTTCTCAATTTCAGTAACAAGTGGGATAAGCTTGGGGTTGCATTTTGCTTTAGCTACGGCTAGAATCCATTCTTTAGTGACTGTTTCTCCTATTAAATGACCATTTTTATCATCAATGCCAAGAACTATATAACCCCCTTTAGCATTGGAAAAAGCAGCAAGATCTTTTGCCAAATCAATGGAATTCAACAAGTTTTTTTTAAACTCGATTGAAGGTCCTTCACCTTGTTGTAATAATTCTATGATTTGTTTCCAGCTCAAATCGTCACCACCTATATTATATCTTATAGCATTTTTTTTCTTATCTTTCAAATAATTTTGATCACTAGATAGAATTGTTTTTTATATAACCGTTAGCTCTTCTGGGTTTACTGAAATTATTATTAACGAAAAAATAGTAGGAAAATTTTATTGCTACGCTGTGGTGTGTTTTGATCAACAGAGTAATCATTCCTGTTTTGATGATGCAAAATAACAGGTATTTTCGATAAGAGGATTGCAATAATTTATTATGCAATAATATTTTGATTAGGCAGAATCACAGTGTTGTCAGGCACGATCCCATTTTCAATATATGTGTTGCTACCTATAACGCAATTATTTCCGATTATTGAATGTCCTTTAATGTATACTCCTGGATAGATTATTGTATCTTGATCTATTATTGCGTTGTGTTCAATATAGGTTGTGTTCGGATCAATAATTGTCACCCCATTATTCATCAGGAGTTCATTTTTTAACTGGTATAGATAGAGAGATACGTCTGATAGGTCCTTTCTGCTGTTAATTCCCTGGAATTCACGATAATTGTTAGCAACATATGAATATACTGATTGTCCGTTATTTTTTGCAATCTGGATGATATCGGTCAGGTAGTATTCTTTTTGCTTGTTATCAGTTGTTATGCTTTTTAAACTTTGAAATAGAACAGATTTGCTGACACAGTATATACCTGTGTTTATTTCTTTCACTAAGCGTTCATCTTCGGTGGCATCTTTTTGCTCGACAATTTTAAGTACCTGATCGCTTTTATCTCTAATAATTCGTCCGTATCCGGTCGGGTCTGGCATTGACGTCGATAGGACAGAAATGTGGGCATCAGTTTTCTTGTGATACAAATAAAAATCATTAAGGGTTTTTGCGCTTATAAGTGGAGCATCGCCGGGAAGAATGATGATATCACCTTCCTTATTTTTAAAGTTTTCTTCGGTTTGTATCACTGCATGTCCAGTTCCAAGCTGCTCTTTTTGTGTAACGAATTCAACTTTGGTTGAGGTGACGGTTTTTAATACATCATCAGATTGAAAACCTACGACGATACACATTGAACTAATGTTTAGCTCTTCGAGATTATTGATGACTTTATTGATGACAGGTATTCCTGCGACATCATGGATTGTTTTGACCTTTTTTGATTTCATTCTTGTGCCTTTTCCCGCTGCTAGTATAATTGCATGTAATGTCATTTATTTTCTCCATTTATTTATAATTTGAATTATCTGTTATTTCTTTATGAAATTAGCTTTGTACAAATGACGATTATACATAGATTCTAGGCTAAAATAATATAGTAAAATTTAATAAAGAATCATCACACAAATGATCTATTGTATAATCGTTATGTATTATAACTCCTATGAAAATTATTGACAACCCATTATGCCTATGATAGTATTGATCTTGCTTAAGAAGGCATATAATATATTGACTCTAATATAATGAAAGTTGATATTTTTTGATCGCAAAATTACTTCGTTTTAATCGTGAGATTTATTATGAACTTTAAGGAACCAAAGTATGCTACTTTGGTTTTTTTTAATCTAAGGAGTTTTCAGCTTCTTGATAACAACAACTATGGTATAACCTTGTGAAGGAAGATGTATCCGTTATTGGATTAAGTATAGATAAATACTCTCTAAACGACATTCGAGGTTATTTAGAGAAGAAGCTCGATATTCGAAGGTTTGTTCATTCACTCGAAGTCGCAAAAGTGGCTGTGAATATTGCCTCCTACTATAAAGTTTCGCAAGAAAAAGCAGAAATTGCTGGCTTGTTGCATGATTGCTCTCGTTATCTTACACATGAAGAATATCTTGCTATTGCGATTAAAAATGGAGTTACTCCAGACGAAATAGAGTTTAAGAGCCCGGTTCTGTTGCATGCCTTTGTTAGCTCGATCATTGCTGAGGAGGAATATAGTATAATTGATGATGATATTCTTTCTGCAATAAGGAAACATACTACTGGCGATGCTGATATGTCTGAACTTGATAAAATAATATATATTGCAGACTTTATCGAGCCAACCAGGGGATTAGATAGTAGAATAATTAATCATATAAATCAATATATATACAAAGACCTAAATCGCGCTGCTTATTTAGTTGTGGAAGAGGTTATTGCCTATTTGAAAAATAGTAACAAATATATACATCCGCGTACACTTAGTTTTCAATTAAACTTGATGAGTAATATTAATGAAAAATAAAAGAAAGAACTATAATGAACGATATACCTAAACAAACGAATAATTCACAAATCCCGAATAAGAAATCAAAAAATAAAAAAAAGATATTTGCTTATATTGCTTTTGCCCTGTGTACTTTTTTCTTGGCTGGGTTTCTTGGAGTATATACGGCAATTAATTTTGGCAAATTATCCCTTATGGACATGCTTATCACCATGATGCCTCAGTCAGGCTTTGATAATAACGTTAATATTTTGGTAGCAGGTGTCGATGCGACTGACGGAGCTCATAGAACAGATACGATCATGCTTGTTCATTTAGATTCAAATAAGAATCGAGTTGGCGTAATTTCGATCCCAAGGGATACACGGGTTGAAGTTCCCGGGCATGGATTTACTAAGGTGAACCATGCATATGCATTCGGCGGTATCGATTTATCTGTTAAAACTGTATCTGCTTTTCTTCAGGTACCGATACAGTATTATGTTGTTATTAATCTTGACGGAGTTGTTAACGTAATTGATCAGCTTGGTGGCATAACGGTCGATGTGCCTAAACGAATGTATTACGTTGATAAAGCTGGAGAGCTTTATATTGACCTGCGCCCTGGAAAACAGGTTCTTTCAGGCAAGCAAGCTATGGGCTATGTTCGTTACCGACATGACGCTGCCGGAGATATTGGAAGAATAAAACGCCAACAAGATTTTATGAAAGCTGTAGCAGATAAAATAATTCAATCTGGTAATATTTTTAAGGCGCCACAGCTTTTTAAGCAATTAACAAGTAATTTCAGCACAAATCTAACAACAAAACAACTTTTGCTTTTTGGTCTGAAAATGAGGACTGCATTCGCTGCTAATAATATCGTAATAGATACGGTACCAGGCGGTCCTGTTTTGCTTGAAGGTCTTAGCTACTGGCGGCCCGATGTTCCCTCAACCTTAAAACTTGTAGACAAGGTTATTCAAGGAATTGAGAATGTAGAAAAAGAAGGTCCTGCAGATATGGAACCCACAGGGGCTGTGTCGACGGAGCCGGGTGAGAAAATAGTATCCGAGAAAGAAAGGCAATCCGATGTTAATAAGGCAATAAAAGCGGCAAGCACAATGAACCCTAAAAATTCTTTAGGTGAGGGTGTTAAACTTTCAACTCGCGCAATTAGCAAGATTATTCCTACACTTCAAGAAGTCAGCAAGGGTGAAGTATTGCCGGATAACATGAATTTGAGTGTTGAAATACTCAATGGGTCTGGTTATCCTTTTATAGCGAAGAAGATAGCTCGGGAATTAAAGGTTAAAGGAATCAAAGTTCCCTGGGTTGGAAATGCCGCTCATTTTAATTATAACAAAACTATTATTGTGGATTGGAAAGGTTTGACGAAAGAAGTCCTTCAGCTCTCAACTTCGCTAAAGATTGACCCAAAAAATATTATCACTTATAATAAGCCGAACAAGAAGTTGGATGTAACAATTGTAATAGGTAAAGACTGGAAAGATATTAAAGGACGGTTATGATTATAATTGTGCAATCTTTAAATAATTAATAACAGATTTCGGGGTGATGATTAATAGGTGTTAAAAACAGAAGAATTGATAGAAATAATTACGAATGAAGCTGAAGCCTTAAAAGCGAACGAGATTGAGGTTTATGATGTTTCTAAGCAATCAAATATAGTTGACTATTTTATTATTTGTAGTGGAACAAGTAATGTACACGTTGAATCTATAGCAAATCGGATTAGTGACAAATTGCGCGAAGTTCATGAAAAAGTATCATTGGATGGGACTAAAAGCAGCAAGTGGATCGTTATAGATGTAGGTCCCGTAATGGTGCATGTCATGGGTGTTGAAGAAAGATCCAAATATAATCTTGAACAAATTTGGAAAAATTCATCAATTATATATCATTAATAATCTCATACTAATAAAAATAGGGCTTTATTTAAAGTAAAAAATATATTATTATATTTCATGATTAAAAAATGTGATGATTATTCTAAAATAAATATTCTATAATATTTTATTTTTAATAAATATAAATGGGGCTGTAGTTCAGCTGGGAGAACGTTTGGCTGGCAGCCAAAAGGTCAGGGGTTCGAGCCCCCTCAGCTCCACCAAATAAATGTGTTACCATCCTCTTGAATATAGAGGAAACCAATATTAAAGAAGAAAGGTGAGTAAGGAAATGGCAAATAAACAGGTATACTTTTTTGGAAATGGTAAAGCAGATGGAAACGGGAAGCAAAAAGATCTTCTTGGAGGTAAAGGAGCGGGTCTTGCTGAAATGACTAATTCAGGCGTTGCAGTTCCTGCCGGATTCACAATAACAACAGAGGTGTGTGACCACTATTATAAAAATGGAAAACAAATGCCAGCAGACCTCGATAAAGAGGTGTCAGAAAACATTGTTAAGCTTGAAGCTTCAATGGGCATGAAGCTTGGAGATCCTTCAAATCCATTACTAGTATCTGTACGTTCTGGCGCCAGAGAATCTATGCCTGGCATGATGGATACTGTTTTAAACCTTGGTATTAACGATAAGGTTGTTGAAGGAATTATTAAAAAAACAAATAACCCAAGGTTTGCTTGGGATTCTTATCGACGTTTTATTCAAATGTTTTCAGATGTTGCAATGGATGTACCTAAACATCACTTTGAAGAAGCGCTAACTGAAGAAAAGAATAAATTTGCAAAAAAAACCGGTAGAGATCCAAAAGAAGTAAAAGATACTGATCTTTCAGCCGATGACTTAAAAGAATTGGTTAATACTTATAAGCAGATATTTAAGAAAGAAAAAGGCGAAGATTTTCCTCAAGATCCACTTACACAATTATGGGCTTCTATAGCTGCTGTGTTTAATTCATGGAATAATGAGCGAGCTATTGTATATCGCCAAAAATATAGCATAAAAGGTTTATTAGGGACTGCAGTAAACGTACAGGCAATGGTATTCGGAAACATGGGTGATACCTCAGCTACCGGCGTATGTTTTTCTAGAAATCCGGCTAACGGCGAAAATAAGTTCTATGGTGAATTTTTAATTAATGCCCAAGGCGAGGATGTTGTTGCTGGTATTAGAACTCCTCAGAAGATATCTCTGGAATCTTCACAAGAATGGTCAGAACAGCACGGTATTTCAGAAGCTGACAGAAAGTCAAAGTACCCATCACTAGAAGAAATAATGCCTGAAGCGTATAAGCAATTAATTACGTACAAAACTAATTTGGAAAAACATTACCGAGATATGCAGGATATGGAATTTACTATACAAGACGGCAAGCTCTATATGCTTCAAACCAGAAATGCTAAGCGTACTGGATTTGCTGCCATTAAGTGTGCAGTTGACATGGTTAATGAAGGCATGATAGTCGAAAAAGAAGCTGTTCTTCGCGTAAACGCTGACCAGCTTAATGAAGTTCTTCGTCCGATATTCGATACGAATGATAAAGTAAAGGCTCAGTCAGACGATAGAGTTTTGGCTCGTGGTCTTAATGCTGGTCCTGGTGCTGCTTGCGGACAGGTATATTTCAGTGCCAGTGAAGCTGTAGAAGCTGCAGAAGTAAGAAAAGAAAAGGTAATTCTTGTTAGAATAGAGACTACTCCAGAAGATATTAAGGGTATGATTGTTGCCGAAGGGATTCTTACTGCCATGGGTGGCGCAACTTCACACGCTGCTGTTGTTGCTCGACAATTAGGAACAGTATGCGTTGCCGGATGCGGTAAATTAAATATTGACTACGCAAAACAACAGATGTCAGTTGGTAGCATAGTTATTAAACAAGGGGAGTTTCTTTCAATTGATGGTTTTACAGGCGAAGTAATCGCAGGAAAAATCAAAACCAAGCCTTCAGAAATTTTGCAGGTTATGGTTGAGAAGACTCTTGATCCATCTAAATCAGAACTCTATCTAGAATATGACAGATTAATGAAATGGGCAAGTGGCTTTAAGAAGATTGGTATTCGTACAAATGCGGATCAACCTGATCAAAGCTTAATCGCAAGGACCTTTGGCGCTGAAGGTATTGGTCTATGTCGTACTGAGCATATGTTTTTCGGCGGCGATAGAATAAAAGCTGTGAGAGAGATGATCCTTTCTGATAACGTAGAAGGTAGGCTGAAAGCATTGGTAAAACTACTTCCGATGCAGAAAACTGATTTTTATGACATATTTAAAGCTATGGAAGGGCTTCCGGTAACAATAAGATTACTTGATCCTCCGTTACATGAGTTCTTACCAACTAAGGTATCTGAAATTGAAGAACTTGCAAAAGACATGAATGTAAGCGTTGAAACATTAAACTACAAAGTTAAATCCCTTCACGAGTTTAATCCGATGTTAGGTCATAGAGGCTGCCGCTTAGGTATCACTTATCCTGAAATCTATGATATGCAAGTGAAGGCTATTATCCAGGCTGCTATTGATATTAAAAAGTCAGGAAAAGACATCGTTCCTGAAATCATGATCCCACTTGTAGGTGATGTAAAAGAACTTAGCATTCTTAAAGGAAACGCCATAAAGGTGATTGATGAAGAAATGAAAGCTGCCGGCGTCACTCTGCAATATATGATCGGAACAATGATTGAAGTTCCAAGAGCAGCAATTACTGCAGACGCAATAGCTAAAGAAGCTGAGTTTTTCTCATTCGGAACAAATGACCTTACTCAAATGACGTGCGGTTTTTCTCGTGATGATTCTGGTAACTTCTTGGGCGAGTATGTGGAAAAGGGTATTTATGACAAAGATCCATTCCAGGTTCTAGATCAGGTTGGAGTTGGAGAATTAATGAAGATAGCAATCGAAAAAGGCAAGAAAACAAATCCAAAAATCAAACTCGGTATTTGCGGTGAACATGGTGGAGAACCTGCAACTGTAGAGTTCTGCCATAATATTGGATTAACCTATGTTAGCTGCTCTCCATACAGAGTACCAATAGCATGTTTAGCTGCTGCTCATGCTGCGCTTAAAGAAAGTAAATAATTAACAAGTAACTGAGGGCGTTTTATCCGCCCTCAGTTGTTTTTTCATTTTTATAATATTGTTAATAGTAAGCATTTCTTATGTCCCTTGATGTTGTTTGAAAGGGTATGTGAGTATTTGATATCTAAAGAAACGATTAATGAAGTTATAGAGAAGGCAGATATAATCTCAGTTATCAGAGATTATGTAAGTCTTCGCAAACGGGGAACTAATTATATTGGACTATGTCCATTTCATAATGAAAAGACCCCGTCCTTTACTGTGTCACCTGATAAAAATATCTGGCATTGCTTTGGCTGCAACGAAGGCGGAAACGTTCTTCGTTTCATAACAAAGGTTGAAAATTTTTCTTTCATAGAGGCTATTCAATATCTTGCTAATAGAGTTGGCGTTACCATAGAGATTAATGCAAGTAAGAGCTATGATAAGAAATCTCCTATACTAGAGACCGTGAATAAATCTGCAAAATTCTACCACTCCTTAATCCTCAAAGAAGAAGCTAAAAACGCCTACAATTATTTGTTAAATAGAGGTTTTAGTGATGAACATATTAAGCACTTCCAGATTGGATACGCCCCTCGCTCCGCCAATTCTCTATTGATGTTTTTAAAGAACTCAGGCGCAGCCATAGATAGTTTAATTTCTGCCGGATTAGTAATTAAGCGAGAAAACGGAGATTATATTGATAGGTTCAGGGATCGCATTACATTCCCGATATGCAATTCTTTTGGTGACGTAATTGCTTTTGGTGCTAGAATAATTCCTGGTGCCGATGAGAGTAAACAGGCAAAATATATTAATTCTCCTGAAAATGATATTTATCATAAAGGCAAAATATTATATGGATTACATTTGACAAAGGATCACATAAAAAAGGGAAAAACTGCATTAATTGTTGAAGGTTATATGGATTTTCTTTCTTGTTATATTTCCGGAATTGTAAACGTTGTTGCAACGTTAGGTACTGCTATGACAATTGAACAGGCCCGTCTTATAAAACGATATGCGGATAATGCCGTTATTGGTTATGATTCTGATGCCGCGGGTGTAAATGCTGCGCTGAGAGCAGGAGAGATCCTTTATAATCTGAATGTTGATGTAAATATTGTGGAGTTTTCAAAAAAGGACCCGGATGAAGTTATTAGATCAGAAGGTATTGAATCTCTTACTAATCAAATTGTAAACGCAATACCGTTTACAATGTTTAAGATTGATAAGACGGTGGCAAAATATAACTTGCAAGTAGCTGAGAATGTTAGCAAAGCAGTAGATGAAATTGTCGTGTTCTTAGACAGCATTAATGATGCTTTGAAAACGCAGCCAATTATTAAGCAAGTATCGGATAAGCTCAAGATATCAGAAGAGTCTGTATATTCAAAGTTAAGGCAATTCAGATATTTCAAAAAAACGGGGGGAAAAGATAGTTCAAAAAATGTTAAACAACCGACAAAAGATAAGTATGTTAAAGCCCAGGAAATCATAATCCGGATAATTTCCCAAGATTGTTTGAAGAGAAAGGAAGTTTCGCAAGAACTTCCCCCTGAATATTTTGTCGATGAAAATATGCGAAAGATATATTCAATTATCTGTAATAATGAAGGCTCTTCAACTTCTATCATAGAGATGTTGGATGATGAGCTTTTGAAAAATCGGTACGTAAGTATTTTAATCAATGATATGAAAGAGGAGGTGAACGGTTTTTGGGATAATGTCAAAGTATTAAAGAATTTCGAGTATGAACAAAAAAGAATTAATATAGAAGAGAGCATTAAGCATGCTCAAGAAGATAACAATTTGGAAGAGCTGGATAATCTTTTGAAAGAGCTAAATAATCTTCGATTGAGAAGAGTTAGTTCAACTTTCAAGCAAGATGAAGAATCTTCAAGAAACAATAATGATTAAATGTTTGGTTCGGGCAAAAAATTTGAAGGTGGAGGGGAAATATGGTTAACCTTTCAGCAGGTAATAACTCATTTGATAAGACAGAAATATTAATAAAGGAAGATGTACTGGATGAACATTTAGAACAAGACAAGTTTATTGACGTATTCGCAACAGCTGAAGTTGAAGTTGAAGTTGAGGTTGATGATGCAAAAGAAGAAACAGAAATAAAGGAATTTGAAGAAGAAGCAGAGTTCGAAGGGGTTGATGTTTTTGATGAAATTCATAAGAAGGATATTGCTTCTGAAGATTCTGTGAAAATGTATTTGAAGGAAATCGGTGATTTATCACTGCTGACTACTGAGGAAGAACAATCTCTAGCTAAAAGGATAGAAGCCGGCGACGCCGAAGCCACTGCCAAGTTGGTTTCAGCTAATTTGCGTTTGGTAGTAAGTATTGCAAAGAAGTATATTGGAAGAGGTTTGCTTTTTCTTGACTTGATACAGGAAGGAAATTTGGGACTTATTAAGGCTGTCGAAAAGTTTGACTATAAAAAAGGATTCAAGTTTTCTACTTATGCTACGTGGTGGATTAGACAAGCGATAACCAGGGCTATTGCTGATCAATCACGAATTATCAGGATTCCGGTACATATGGTCGAGACGATTAATAAATTAAGAAAAACTTCTCGATTATTGCTTCAAGAAAAGAAAAGAAAACCAACAGACGAAGAAATCGCTGAATGTACTAATATGTCAGCGGACAAAATAAGAGAAATATTAACAGTATCCCTAGTACCACTTTCACTTGAAATGCCTGTTGGCGACGAGGATAGTAATAGACTTGGTGACATTGTCGAAGATAAAAATACAGCTACTCCTGAAGATCTTGTACTCAATAGTATGCTCAAAGAAGAGATCAAAAAAGCCATGGAAGTGTTAACCGAGAGAGAATATATGGTGTTGAAGCTACGGTTTGGGCTTGATGATGGCAAACCAAGAACATTAGAGGAAGTCGGCAAGGTATATGATGTAACTCGAGAGAGAATACGTCAAATAGAAGCGAAAGCCTTAGCAAAGTTGCGACATCCTCTTAGATGTGATCGTTTAAAGATATTTTTAAATAATTAAAATACATGAAATATATTAATATTACAACCGAAATCCCGTGCATTTGCGCGGGTTTTCATATTTATAACGTGGATATGGTAAACTCTTTTATTATAATTTTTCCAATTATCCTATTTGTTTGAATATTTGTCTTATGTTTATTAATAAAATGAGCAATAAGTATATTGAAAAGAGTCTGAAAGTATATTATAATACATAAACAATTTGATCGGGCCCATAGCTCAGTTGGTTAGTAGCATTCGACTCATAATCGAAGGGTCGTAGGTTCAAGTCCTACTGGGCCCACCAATAATAATTTAAAAGGATTCAAAGAAATTTGAATCCTTTTGTTTTTAAACAATTATTGTTTATTTGAGTATAAATTATATATAAAGGAGAGACTTATGAATAAGGCAGAAGTCATTGATTTTATAAATGCGCATTTAGGTGGTCATTTAGCCACGGTTGAGGATGGGAAACCACATGTTCGAGGGATTTTTTTCTACAAAGCGGATGATGATGGGATAGTTTTTCACACCGGAACGATGAAGGATCTTTATCGCCAGGTAATGGCAAATCCAAACGTGGAAACGTGCTTCAACGATTTTCAGCAGGGTATTCAGATACGCGTAAGTGGTGTTGCTCAGGAAATCAAAGATATGGATTTTAAGAAAGAGATTGTCAGCAAAAGGGAGTTTCTGCAGAAGATGATCGAATCAAATGCAGCCAGCTATGAAACCTTGGCGGTATTCTATATAAAAAACTGCGTTGCAACGCCTTGGACCATGGCTGCTAATTTTGCGACTAAAGAGTATATTAAGTTTTAATGAATTTTAAGCAGCCTTATATCAACAGGAAAAGGGATTCAATATTTGTTGAATCCCTTTTCTTGTGCGCCCAGCATGGGCGCTTTCTAGCCGGTGAAAGCTCACAGATAGTTTGAAGGAAATCACAGGAAGAAGCAATGGAAGAAAAAAAACATGAAAAAATTTAAGAAGATTTATATTGAAATAACCAATGTTTGCAATCTGTCTTGTGATTTTTGTCCTAAAACCAATCGTAAACCTAAATTTATGGACCGAGATTTATTTGAAAGAATTTTGTATCAGATAAAAGGAAGGCCTACTCATCTCTATTTTCATGTAATGGGAGAGCCTCTTTTACACCCGGAGCTTAGCACTTTTCTTAATTTAGCTCATAAATATGGATATCCGGTTAATTTGAACACTAACGGGATTTTGATAGATTCTATTGCTGAATCAATCGTCTTTGAACCTGCTTTGAGACAGGTTAATTTTTCATTGCACAGTTTCGAGGCAAATAATAATCAGTATTCAATAGACCCCTACCTTAGCAAAATATTTGAGTTTATTACTCTAGCGCGAAAAGATAATAAAATATCTATCTGTTTGAAGTTATGGAATCTTTCAGATGCGGGGAAAAACGAAAACAATCGACATATTCTAAATAGATTGCAATACGAGTTTGGCATTGATTATGTAATTGAAGACAAGCTGACACCTTTTAGAAGCTTGCCGTTAGCTGAAAATGTTTTTCTCAGTCAATCTTTCCAATTTGATTGGCCGGATATTAACCTTGAGGACATCAGCGATAAAGGTTTTTGTTATGGACTTAGAGATCAGGTTGGCTTTTTGGTAGACGGCACTGTTGTTCCCTGCTGTCTCGATGGGGAAGGCACAATAAAGCTTGGTAACATTTTAGAACAGGAATTCGATGAAATTATTGCCGGGCAACGGGCTCAAAAACTATACGAGGGTTTTTCAAAAAGGCAAGCTGTTGAGCCATTATGTCAAAAATGTGGATTTAGGACTCGTTTTAATCGTTGAGAGCTCTTTTCTTTGATTTGGTCTCTGTATGGATCATTGCTGGTATACGGATCTCAAAATCCAGCTAACCTTTATGACAAGAAGTAATTTTTAACGCCAAACCCTCACTGTTAACTATTAGTAACACTGTTAATCATCGAATTCATCTAATTATAACCAAATATTTCCTTGCAGTGATAATAATCTATTAACCTCGGCAAATCTATTATTTATACTTTTAGGTTTATTTAAAATAACATTTGAAAATTATAATATAATGTGATAATAAAGTGCTTTGAGGAAATACTAGGAACAGGGGGGAATATTTAATGTATAGAAAAATAATAGTGTTGGTTTTATGTATAATAATTGTAGCGCTTATCGGGTGTGGACAGTTAACCAAACAGCATATGGATATAAATACGACACCTTTATCGGCGCAAACCCAATCTTATACTAACGAGACAGTTGCAGCTACAAGTAAAATATCTATTTCTTTAGGACAAATGAATACAGAACTAAGCTCGCTACCGGCAGAAAAAATTCTGATGTCAGCGCAATCAGTTAAAATTGAATCAGCTGTCTCAGAATATATGACATTCGATGTCACCAGTAATATATTTTTTCAGGTAAATCGTTTGGGAAAAGTAGAAGCAGATGGTTGTATTACTCTAAACATTGTTTACAAGGACACTGCTAAGCCTAACTTGTTAAAATTGAGGGCATATATGCTAGGTAGCGATGGGCTAGCAGGTCAAAAGATTACCCAGAATGTAATACCTATTGAGATGAAGATCGCCGATGATCAGCCATTCAAGTCACTTTCTAGCTCTAACATGAGCATCAAAGTATGGGATGCTACATTTATGCAGGGGATAAGCCAAGTATACGTAATAAAGTTGAGAGGAGATTTCTCGAATGCGTTTAAACAGCAATATACTGGGACGATAGTTTTTGATTTCGTCAGAGATGAAAAGTTGGGATGGTTCAACGTCGGAGAGCGAGGGCTCTCAGCCGGAAAGGCCGATTACAATAATTTGCGTATAGATAATGGAATGCTTTATATGGTGTACAAGGATTATTCTGAAGGAGGCAAGGCTACGGTAACGAAATATGACGGGACTGCCTGGGAGCCTATCGGTGAACCAGGGTTTACTCAAAGTTCAGTTAATTATACTTCGCTTAGCGTATATAATGGAACTCCCTTTGTAGCGTTTAAAGACTCAGCTAATTTTAATAAAGCAACAGTAATGAAATATGACAGGAGTAACTGGGTAACGGTTGGGAATCCTGGCTTTTCATCCGGTGAGGTTTTTGATACGACGATCGTAGTTAATAATGGAATTCCCTATATTTCTTTTCGGGATATCGGTAGCGGCGGTAAAGCAACTGTAATGAAATATGATGGAGAAAAATGGTTAAGTGTCGGTAATGCAGGATTTTCGGATGGCGCTGTATCATATCTCTCGATGTGTCTTGATAAGGGCTGTCCGTACGTTGTTTACTCAGATTGGGGTGGCAGCCAAAAAGCTACTGTGATGAAATACGATGGTAATAATTGGGTGGCTATCGGTGCAAAAGGATTTTCTTCGGGAGCAGCGTTTTATACGTCTCTTTGCGTTGATGATGGAGTACCCTACGTCGCGTATCAGGATTTTGGCAATACCGGCAAAGCTACTGTCATGAAGTATGATGGTATAAATTGGGTTAATGTCGGTACGCCAGGATTTTCGCTTGCGCATGCCTCCAATACTTCATTGTCTGTTTATAACGGAATTCCTTATGTTGCATATCAAGATGAAGTTTTCGGAAGTAAAATAACCTTAGCAAAATACGATGGTAATCATTGGAATACAATAGGAAATCCAGGTTTTTCAAGTGGGTTCGGCGGCGCTCCCTCCCTATATATATATAGGGGGGTTCCCTATGTATCATATATAAATAATGATAATTCCGGGAAGCTGGAAGTAATGAAGTTTTTTTAATAAACGACTAAAGTATTCTTTTATTTGATTGAAAGCCCTGGATTTTTCCGGGGCTTTTGATGTCTGCAAAGATTCTTGTAGAGAATCTGAGTTCTAAAGCCATAAGTAGATTGGCTTCTGTTCCTGACCTTACAAAGTTTAATGGGTATTCATCTGGGATAAGCCCAGCTCAGGATTTCTTGTATTTACAATATTAATTTACTTTTTTATATAAATACGATAAAATGTCATTAATCTCATGTCTGTGTGTCTTACCTCAGATTTATATTAACGCAATAGCAAGGAGGAATATATGAAAAAAACTAAGGGAATATTATTAGTTTTAATATTAATCAGTACCTGGATAAGTATATCATTTGCAGAAAATGGTGGTTATAGTACAACATCGAGCCTGGATTGGAATCTATTCAAAAAATACAATAGCATGATTTTTATTCCGAACCAGAATGGGCTATTAACGGTACCTATTGCAACTACTATAGGAAAAGGAAAAATAGCCGCAGGACTAAGTAGTCTGGAAGCAGGGAAAATTTCAGATACAAAAGTATACTATACAAACGCAGGAATTTTACTTGGCACCTCAGATGATGTTGAGATCGGGTATTCCAAAAAAGCGCTTGTATTTAGTGATGATTATTCACGAACAGACATAGAGGGTGCCAATCTTTACCTAAAAATAAAGCTGCTGGATTGGGGAGATGTGGTTCCTAGGATAGCTGTTGGATTAACGGCAACGTCGTTAACTAATGAAAGCGATCTTGATAAGTACAATACATTCATGAATGCTTTTGCCGTAACCAGTATAATGTTTGATCTGTTTGCAGCCAGGATTGGTCTCCATGCAGGTTTAGAGAACGGATTTATGGGAGATAACCAAGGTGATCCTTTCTTTTTTGGAGGAGCTACCATTACATTATTTGATTTTATTAACCTCTGCGGAGAATATGTAGGAGCAAACCAAGAAGGCGAAGATGGAATGGTTAATGCTTCAGCTGGTGTTAAGCTCTTTGACATTTTATCCATCAATGTCAATCAGCTTGATCTTAATAATGAGAACAATAAAAAAGATCCGAAAACATCAGCGCAAGCAGTGCTATCCATAAAATTTCACTAATAAAGGAGAACTCATTCAATGAAAAAATTCATCGTAATTATATCGCTATTAGCTATATGCCTTTCTCTTTTTGGTTGTACCGAAAGAGCGATTGACAAAACAGCAATTCAAATTCTGAACTCAGACCGAATACCGACTGATAAAGTCAAAGTACTTGATACGGTTATGATCAAAATGAGTAACTTGAAGTCAAATCAACTTTACACCGTTACTATCAAGGATTCTGCAAACAGTATTATCAGCAAAGTGAGATACAGCACTGATGAGCATGGAAATATCGCTCCTGTGCCAATTTGGTACCAAGCCGGTTTAAACAACCGTGGAGCCGAACAAGGAAAAATCAACGTTAATGCACTTCTCAGGTCATATACCGCAACTATTCTCGGGCCTGAAACCGATGTGACGATACCATTTACAATTTTTGATACAAAAGAAGGCGAGGGTAAGTTGCCAATAGCAGCTGCAGCTATTTCTACAGGAAATAATGACTATTGCATTTCAGATTCATTTGATTACGATCCGTCACATCCTAACTTAAGCAATGATGTGTATCTTTGGTCAGAAAATCTTCCAAATGGTCTCTATAATGGTACCGTGAATATATATATTATAAAAGATAAAGACATCAAAGATGCGGATAATACAGGATCATTTGAAGTCGTTTCTCATAACACGGTAAGCGTTTCTGTGACAGGAAGCATATTTACAAAAATATTAAATAAAACCGAGTTTGCTGCAGCAATAGCAAGTTATGGCAATAATTTTGATGTTTTTGTGGATGTCAATAAAAATGGTGTTTATGATGATACGATAGACATACTCGATGGCAAGTCCAATGTCGGGTTTACTATTCAACAATTAGTGGAAGAAACAACCATCGTACGTATTCAGGTCGCCTCAAAAGGCTTTTATGACAATAACGGTTACTATGGATATGTTGATACGTTCAGGCAAGATGGCAGTGACCTTGTTGGTCCATACTGGGCTGACGGCGATTGGGCTGACTGGTACAAAGGAATAAAAGCTATTTTTAATCCATATGTTAAAAAAAGCTATCATTGGAATGATTATGGCAGCGATGAAGATGCCGGATTTATGGCTCCATATTCTGGTAAGTGGGTTAATATCTATGTTGTAACTTCCAATGCGGTTGTTTATGTGGACAACCACTTGGATATAGCAGCAGATCGTCCGGCACTTGTCGACGTTTCCGGACAATACGGTAATCCTCAAGTCGAAATGGTACCGTTAGCTGCATCCTGTTATAACGGAGCTTCCCAATTCATCGTGTATCCTAAAGCATATTTGCGATTAGGTCATTACTCGATAATTGTTGATGTTAATAACAATGGTAAATGGGATTCAGACATTGATTTCATAGATGACGTTAATGCTGATGATGGAGCTTCTCATACCGGGTTTTCGATTACAGCTAATTAATTCTGAAATATAATATCGATACTATCTTAGAAGACTGCCGTACAAATTGCGGCAGTCTTTTTTTGTGCGCCCAGCATGTAATCTGTCTGTTATGTAAAAGTCTAAATAGCCGGATTTGACAGAAAAAGAGTACTCTTGTAAAATAGATGCTATTAGCAATTATATATAATAGCAAACTATCCCTGGAGGAATCATGAAACCTCTCTGTAAACTAAAAAGTGTTTTTAAAGCGATATATTCCTGTGAACAAAAACTCAAACAAGAAGTCCACCTTACGATAAACGAATGTTTAGCTTTATGCTGCGTATTTAATGGCGAAAGAAATGCCGGAGAGATAGCCGGCGAAATAGGAATTTCTCCATCCAGGATTTCACGAATACTTGGCTCTCTTGAAAAAAAAGAGCTTATTATCAGGTTGGTTGATGAAAATGATAAGCGAAAAATGATCTTTGAATTAAGCCTGTCGGGCAAAACAAAAATGGATATGATAAAAAACGTTAATATGGATTTTTCCGAATTAAATTTTATAAGCGAGGTATAGCTATGTCAAAATATATAATTATCGGCGGCGTTGCCGGCGGTGCTACGACGGCGGCACGACTAAGAAGACTCGACGAAAAAGCAGAGATTCTCCTGATAGAAAGAGGCGAAAATATCTCCTATGCTAATTGCGGTTTTCCCTACTATGTTGGTGGCGTAATAGCAGAAAGGGACAAGCTGTTTGTCCAAACTCCTGCAAGTTTCAATCAGCGTTTCAATATTGATGTTCGAGTCAAATCGGAGGCAATAGATATAGTACGGAGTAATAAAACGATCAAGATTAAAAAAGCAGATTCCGGCGAAGTCTATGAAGAAAGCTACGATAAACTAGTATTTTCTCCGGGAGCAACGGCAATCAAACCGCCTATTCCAGGGATAGATGAACAGGGTGTTTTTACGTTGCGAAGTGTAGAAGACACTGACCGGATCAAGCAATATATGGCCCAAGGTCACCCCACTAAAGCGGTTATTGTCGGTGCCGGATTCATAGGGCTTGAGATGGCAGAGAATCTTCGCCACAAAGGTATCGAGGTGACGATCGTAGAAATGGCCGAACAGGTCATGAACATGCTTGACTTCGAAATGGCCGCACAAGTACACCAACATCTACGTTCAAAAAACATCACACTTCATCTCAAGGATAGTCTTAGATCATTTGCGAGAGAAGGAAATACTATTGTTATTCAACTCAGCAGCGGCAAAGAGATTCGTTGTGATATGGTTATTCTATCATTAGGAATTAAACCTGACAGCGCATTGGCATCGAAAGCCGGGCTAAAAGTCGGGGCTTTTGGCGGCATAGAAGTAAATGAATTTCTACAGACTTCTGATCCTGATATCTATGCAGTAGGCGATGCTATTGAATTCCTTAATCCTATAATAAATATAAAAATGCCAACGTACCTTGCAGGACCTGCTAATAAACAGGGTAGGATTGCTGCTGACAATATAGTAGGAGGCAATAAAAAGAAATATGCCGGGTCGATTTCAACTGCAATTGCCAAAGTATTTGATCTCAGTGTTGCAACAGCAGGAATATCGGAAAAAATCGCAAAGAAATACGGAGTCCAATATTACGCATCAATTACTCACGGAGCTTCCCATGCTGGCTATTATCCTGATTCAACACCTCTGACAATTAAAATTATCTTTGCAAAAAATGACGGGCAATTATTAGGAGCACAAGTTATCGGACAAGAAGGGGTTGATAAACGAATAGATCTTCTTTCGACGATCATAAAGAATAAGGGAACGATCTATGACCTTGAGGAAATAGAACATGCTTACGCGCCTCCTTATTCATCGGCAAAAGATCCGGTTAATATTGCCGGGTTCGTAGCAGAAAATATACTGACTTCTGCTACAAAAGTTATTCATTGGGAAGAACTTATTTCACTAAAATCCGATGACATTTTTCTCCTTGATGTCAGGACTCCAGAGGAATACTCTATTGGAAATATCGATGGATCTGTTAACATACCTCTCGATACAATAAGAAATAATCTTGATAAAATCTCAAAAACAAAAAAAATCGTAATTTACTGCGCTGTAGGACTGCGAGGCTACCTGGCTTCCCGGATTCTCGACCAAAACGGGTTCAAGGAAGCATACAATCTTTCAGGCGGATACAAGACCTATAGTGCGGCTACCAAAAAGCATAGCAATGAAGATACTTCGAAGGTATATATTGGAAAGGATGATACTATTTATCAAACGGACCCGAATGAGAAAATGCAAATAGCTAATGGTACGATTACAATCGTAGATGCAACCGGAATCCAATGTCCCGGTCCGATCATCAGGCTAAAAAGCGAGATGGACCGAATAAAGGAGAATGAACAACTAAAGATTATTGTCAGCGATAAAGGCTTTGCAAATGATGTTGCATCCTGGTGTAATGTGACAGGAAATAAACTAATCTCGCTCGAACAGCAGTCAACCAAAATCATTGCAATAATCGAAAAGTCGACACAAGGAGTAACCCATTCTATGACCGACATAGATGTAAAAAAAGACAGAAAGACAATAATTGTCTTTAGTGACGATCTCGACAAAGCTCTGGCAGCATTTGTTATTGCCAATGGAGCTGCATCAATGGGAAAAAAAGTCACAATGTTCTTTACTTTCTGGGGACTTAATGTAATAAAAAAACTCCAAAAGCCAAAGACGAACAAAGATCTTATGGGAAAATTATTCGGGATGATGATGCCGACCAGCAGTCTTGGATTAAAATTATCAAAAATGAATATGCTCGGGCTGGGAACATTTATGATGCGTTTAAGAATGAACTTCAAAAAAGTTGATTCTATTGAACAGATGATCGATACCGCAATCAAAAGTGGAGTAGACCTTGTTGCGTGCCAGATGTCCTTAGATGTTATGGGTGTCAATAAGGAAGAACTGCTTGATGGTGTTCAAATTGGTGGAGTTGCAATGTATTTGGAAGCAGCAGAAAAGTCAAACCTGAACTTGTTTGTGTAACTTAATTAACCAATAGGTAAAACTTAAACCCATGCTTGATTCGATGAGATAAATGAGTATAATTATGTCTGTTTAAATTCAACGTCAGATCAAGGTATTCTATGTCATTCAACTTTCTCCCTACAAACAAAACCGAAATGAAGCAAAAAGGCTGGTCGAGCATCGATGTTGTCATCATTACAGGAGATGCTTATGTTGATCATCCGTCATTTTGCGCGGCTATCATCGGAAGATATCTTGAAAGCCAGGGGTTCACGGTTGGAATAATTGCCCAGCCGGATTGGAAACGGGATGAAGATTTCCTGTCTATGGGAACGCCGAACCTTTTTTTTGGCATAACCGCGGGTAATCTTGACTCCATGATAGCTAATTATAGCCCGGAGAAAAAACACCGCAGAAAAGATGAATATTCTGAAGGCGGTATATCTGGAAATCGCCCGGATAGAGCTGTCATCGTCTATTCCAATATCGTGAGAAAGTTGTTTTCAGATACGCCTATCGTTATCGGTGGTATCGAAGCAAGTCTGCGAAGGCTTGCATACTATGATTACTGGGATAACAAAATTAGAAGATCAATCCTCTTCGATACCCGGGCAGAAGTTCTGGTCTATGGCATGGGAGAAAAGGCGATTGCCCAGATAGCAAAAAATATTCAAAATGGAGATTCACTTAAAGGAATAAAAAATACCGCATACATTTCCGATTCTCTCCCAGCGGACGATCATATTATCCTGCCATCATTTGAAGAAGTATCCGAGGACAAAGTTAAGTACTCCCAATCAGTGAAAGAATATTATACGGAATCAGTCAAAAAAAAGCCAAGGACTATTGTTCAGGCTTGCCAGAAAAAATATGTTATTACTGAAACTCCGGGTGTTATCAATAATGATGAACTCAACTCAGTCTATATGCTGCCCTTCACCCGGGAAGCCCACCCAAAGTACCAGAAGCCCATCCCGGCTTTTAGCTTCGTTAAACATTCGGTCGTCTCTCACCGGGGTTGTTATGGCGGATGTTCGTTCTGTACTCTCAATTTGCATCAAGGGAAATACATTAACAGCCGTTCAATTGAGTCAATGCTTAAAGAGATAAAAGATATTATTATTCCACAGAAGGATTTTAAAGGATATATCCTTGATATTGGCGGACCGTCAGCGAACATGTACGCTAGCAAATGCGAAAAAGATGAAGGTTGTATGAGAGTAAGCTGCCTTGTTCCTAATAAGTGTAATAATCTAAAAGTAGATTTCCAAAAGCAATTGCAGTTATTACGTCAAGCCAGTTCAATTAAAGGGATAAAAAAAGTATTCGTTAACTCAGGTGTTCGCGTTGATCTGGCCCTTAAGTGTCCTGAATACATGCACGAGCTCGTTGCGAACCATGTATCCGGTCAGCTCAGTATTGCACCGGAACATATGTCTCCCAGTGTGCTTAACGCAATGAATAAACCTGAATTTTCAATCTACGAAAAATTCTTTTCTCTGTTCGACAAGATTAGTTCCGACGTAGGAAAAAAACAATATATTATTCCATATTTTATTGCCTCCCACCCAGGATCATCATTAACTGATATGTATATGCTGGCAATGTACCTGAAAAAAAATAAAATGAGAGTGGAGCAAGTACAGAACTATACTCCGATACCTATGACACTCTCATCCTGCATGTACTATACCGGCATTAATCCGATGACCGGAAAGCCTGTCTATGTTCCAAAAAGTGAAGAGAGGTTGCTACAAAGGGCCCTCTTGCAGCCACAGTTCGAAGACAACAGGGTTCTCGTTAAAAAAGCGCTTAAAATGCTGGGCAAAGAAAAGGATTATGCTTATTTAACTCGATAGTAAAGAGGTAATGAAATGATCATCGACATGCATAACCATACTGACAAATACTCGTCGTGCAGCATACTCGACTCACTTGTTCTCGTCGAAAAAGCAGAAGAGAAGAAACTGGACGGCATTATTATAACCGAACACTATTATGTGTGGACTGAAAAGGAGATTAGACAGCTAAAAGCTATGGCAGATAGTCATCTCGTTATACTTCGGGCCCAGGAAGTAGCTACATCGATCGGTGACCTCCTTTGTATCGGATATTATGAGAACCTTCCCAGGAAACTTAGTGCGATGGAAGTCATAAGGCGAGTGCATGGAAACGGCGGCGTCGTAATTATGGCACATCCTTTCCGCGGGGGAAAAGATCTCGGAGCAAACCTGCAAAAACTGAGCAAACGGTTCGCTATTGTAGATGGAATAGAAGTTTACAATGGCAATCAAGTTGAGATAGAGAACCAGTTCGGTTACGAAGTTTGGGAGTCACTCAATATTGTAGGTATTGGGGGAAGCGATTCCCACTCGGCGCAAATGGTTGGGAAATATGTTACGGAATTTGAAAATTATATTAACAACGAAGATGATCTTGTAAGAGAATTAAAAGCAGGAAAATGTAAACCGGTAATACATTCTTTTAAATAAACCAATACTTGTGTGTGAACAGATAATCAATTTTCCTAAAAAAAAATACTTGATAAACAGTCGAGACCTGTTACAATCCCCCCATGGTAAAGCTTGCAGGCTATTCGTTATGGCTTCAACCGGAAGGTTATAGGTATACCAAATTCTCAAATCTTATTAATCATTTGAGCCTGAAATACAATGTTCCTCACTTTGAACCGCACGTTACATTATTCGGAAATGTCATGGAACCGGAACCGGAGGTGCTTTTCAATGCACAGCAGCTCGCGGAGATTATAAAATCTACTACGATTCGACTAGATCGAATTGAATACTTCGAAGAATACTACCGAAGTATCATTGTTCTGGTTGAAAAAAACGAAGCACTTATTGATGCACATAATAAAGCCAGTCAGCTATTTTCCCGGGACATTTCTGAACCGTATGTGCCTCATCTGAGTTTGCTTTACGGCTATATTTCTGAGGAATTGAAAAAACAGATAATTGATGATATCGGAACTGAATTAGAACATTGTTTCATGGCAAAGCATTTGACTGTTGTATCGACATTCGGTGAACCCTCCGAATGGAGAATTATAAAAAAATATAATCTGATTGACTTAAGCGACAAATGTCTTTAAGTTATTACCTCAAATTCAGGGAGGGTTAGTATGGGCAGAGTTATGGATGGGCCGGAATTATTAATGACAAGGAGAAGCATCCGTGACTATGCAAATAAAGAAGTACCAGAAGAAGTCCTATGGAGGATTTTAGATTTTTGCCGCTATGCGCCTACATCCAATAATTCCGAATCATATTATTTTGTCGTTATCAAAAATAGAGATATCTGCAAATTCCTATCAAATTTAAGAGCAGAGCATAGCGAGCCGCTTGCAAATGCGCCTATGGCAGTAGCAATCTGTACAGACCCCATGAAAACTAGAAGAGTTATCGAGGATGGATGTATTGCTGCCTATCATTTTATATTGAGTGCCTGGATGTGCAGGGTTGGTACCTGCTGGATTGGAGGTATGGATAGGGATGATGTTAAAGAAAAGCTAAAAATCCCAAAAGAACATTATATTTCTTCAATAACTCCACTAGGATATCCTGCTGAAATACCAGAGATCCCCCCTCGGCGAAATAAAGAAAATATTGTAAAATTCTTAGTATAGTTAGCGTTGACTACATTAATTTTATTTCAAAAAAAAGGAACATCAATGGATAAGATGCCCCGAAAACTTGATCGCACGGTTATTTACGAAAACCCTTGGGTGAATCTCTACGTCGACAAAGTGGAGTTCCCGGATGGGCGCATCGTTAATGAGCATCATTTTCTTGATTTCGAAAAAGAAGCTGTTGCAGCTATTGTAGAAAATGAAAAGAACGAAATACTCATGGTAAAAGCTTATCGTTACGTCATAGGTTGTATTGACTGGGAGGTTCCGGCAGGATTAATAGAGAAGGGAGAATCTATTATTAATGCTGCCCAGAGAGAGGTTATGGAAGAGAGCGGGTATAAAACACTTTCTCATCATCATATATATACCTTTTACCCTATGAGTGGCCTTGCAAATAAAGTATTTCATGTTGTGAAATGCAAATCAGGAAAAACAACCGGTGTGTTTGATAAAAACGAGGTAAAAGAGTATGGCTGGTTTTCAGAAGACGTTATACGGCAGATGATCCAAAAAAAAGAGATAAAAGATGGACTCACGCTTAATGCATTGTTAATAAGAAACTATCTAAAATAACCAATGAACCCTGCCTTATAAGCGAGTCACATTCAATGCTGTAAAGCTTCATACAATTACATCCTATTCCAGCTTGACTTATCCAGCTTCAATGCTAACATCTCACTAAAATTAAAACAGGTCGAGCGATGACATTAATCTAATCATCTATCGTCGTTTCTATCTGGTTTTGCATCATTAACGATGTCATCATAACCGGGAGGAATAAAATGAAAATTACCTTTGTATTAATTCTGTTAATCATAAGTTATGTTGGCGTTCCTGTTCATGCTCAGAATAAATTCGGCATAGGAATAATAGTTGGAGAGCCGACCGGTTTAAGCTTCAAGAACTGGGTTAATTCAACTGAAGCTATAGATGGCGCGATTGCATGGGACTTTAGAAAAGATGGAAGATTAACTATACACACTGACTATTTATTTCATAAACTTAACCTGGTAAGAGTTAAGGAACTTGGAAACATTCCTGTCTATATGGGCATCGGTGCAAGAATCAATTTCGAAGAAGAGGATACGAAAATCGGAATACGCATTCCCTTTGGTATCGCTTTTAACTTTGCCTCACGATTACCATTCGATGTGTTTATCGAAGTTGTCCCTGCACTGAACCTGATACCGGCTACGGAAGCTGATATTAATATTGGCTTGGGTACTAGAGTTTTCTTTTGAAACTATATGAGAGGGGGTGACATTCAATATTTCATGGATTTTTCAAATTGCATATAAATAAAAGGGGGGATAAATTATGGCATGGATTTCTAATCCGCTACGAGAGTTAGATAAAATGCAACGAGAGATGGAACGGTTATTTGATACCTTTGGCTATACTCCGACCCGGGAAGCGTTTCCACTCCTTAATATTTATGATGACGAAAACAATATTATTGTGCTGGCAGAAACCCCGGGAATACTAAGGGAAGGCCTCCACATTTCTGTACGTGAAGATGTCTTGAGGATATCAGGACAATGCGAAGCAAAAAGTTATGGAGAAAATTCAATACTTATAAGAACAGAGCGTTGCAGGGGTAGTTTTGAAAAATTATTAGAGTTACCGGTAAAAGTAAAAGAAGACCAGATAACAGCGTCGCTCAAAGATGGAGTATTAATGATTACACTGCCAAAAGCAGAAAAGGTTAAAGCCAAGTCGATTGAAATTCAAGGATGACAAACCGGAGGTGAAAATATGGCAAATGAACTCGAAAAAAGAACCAAAAATAAGGTAAAAAATACAAGTGCAGAGCAGATAACCGATGCAGTTAATTCTTTTTCGCCTGATGTGGACATTTATGATACAAAAGACTCCCTGTTATTTGTTATCGACCTCCCTGGCGTATCAAAAGGGGACGTAAAAGTTGGTATCGATGAGAATAATATCATGTCGGTACGGGCAACGACATCCATAGAAGAGCCAGGAAGGGTACTGATGAGGGAATCCAATATCGGTAATTATTACAGAGCCTTTTCCTTGAGTAATGAATTTAATAAAGATAAAGTCTCAGCTGCCTTGGAAAACGGTGTTCTTGAAATATCAATTCCACGTAGAGAAGAAGCAAAACCAAGAGTAATCGAAATCAGTGTTTAAGTCTGGATTTGAAGGGCTGTCAGGATTCTTAAGCTTTCTGACTAATGGAGGAGATCGGACAGCTCCTTTATTAATAATTCGTTCTTGCTATTTGCGACAAACTTAATATAATTGAGGTCCATAATATTCTGATGGGGCATAAAGTTTTATTGTGATTGTATTTGTTTTCTTTATATTCCGAACCAATACAATTTCGTAGCTAAAAGATACCTGGCGTGATTACAAGTGAAAGGGTGAATACAAATGGCAGAAATAATCAACGAACTCGATCTAATGAAAAAACTCGGGATTAGTACCTGGGATAATTTAAGCACGAGAGAGATTACCGGATTTATTCTGATGAGCCTGTATGTTGAGCAGTTTTTATATAAAGAAGTTGCCGAAAAAATACCTAACCTTGCGGGTAGAATTGCTGAGGCTATGGATATGATTATAGAAGAAGGGAAAAAGAATAATAAAAAAGATATTCGAGTTTATGAGTTATTAGAGAATATGGTAAGACCGATAAAAAAAATTAGCCTCAAAAAAAACCTCCAGGAAAGTGACGTAGCATTTATATCCGACCGGATAAAAATAATTGCAAATATTCTTGCTGAAATCAAAAAAGAAAAATATTCGGAATGGAAAAATTATGGGATATGGACCTTCGTTGGAATATCCGTAATAGCTATCTTAATCGTATTTATAACCCGCTTATTAACAAATAAAAACGAATAATGGTTTTCCGGAAAATATTGAGAATAGTTAACAATTTCTTCTCTGTTCCAAAAGATTATCCCAGCTCGCAGGTTGTCACCGAAGAAGACCTGCGAAGCATTACCGATCTAATCCGCAGTTATCGATATAAACTCAATATTATTAGCTATTTCAAAACGCAGCAGTCGCCGGACAAACATGCCGAAGGTCCCACAGTCCTCTATCATATAGCCTATATGCTAAAAATATATGAGCTCATTCTCCATGATCAATCATGGCTGACTAAAAGAACACCGGTAGATATTCAAATCCAGGAACTTATAAATATATATAAAGATAAAACCAATGAACAGATAATCAAAGATTTTATAATTTTTCATGATATAGGAAAAAAGAAAACCATGGGTTATAAGAATAACTCTGTTATCAACTATGGGCATACAGAGGAATCATTAAGAATCCTTAACAGTATCAGCATCCAACAGGATTCGCTTCTCTATAAATCTGTTAAATATCATATGACCATTTACAATGGATTTTTTAACCGGAGTAATGTTCGGCTGATCAGAAAATTCATAGAACAGGAGCGCATGGACCTGAGCGAAATCAAAGTCATGTTCGCACTCTGTATTTTGGATTATATTGGTACGTTAAGAAATGAAACGGAAGAAGACAAGCTTCGTATGTGGCGGAATATGTATAGAGCGATTGACGGATATTTTGAGCATTTAGAAGAACAAGGGAAGAAAAAGAAATATTAATCATTTGAAATAATAATGAATTTGATTTAAGATCGCGGCATAGGTAAAATGATCGTAAAAATCGAATCAATGAGGTAAAATTTTGAAAAAAATCATTCCAATAATTATTATCACGTTATGTTTGTGTACATTCCAGAGTTTAGGTATGGCGAAGGAGGTAAAGAAAATGACTATTAATCTCAAAAGCCCGGCATTCAAAAATGAAGAAATGATCCCTAAGCAGTATACTTGCTACGACAAAAATGTATCGCCTCCGCTTGAATGGTCAGGAGTTCCGGCGAGCGCCAAAAGCATTGCAATAATTACCGAAGATCCGGATGCGCCTCGTGGAGTGTGGACACATTGGGTTGTTTATAATTTGCCAGCAGATATAAAAGGCTTACCTGAAGAAGTTCCTACACAAGACACCTTGAAAAACGGGGCAGAGCAGGGAATAAACGATTCGAAAAATATCGGATATGGTGGCCCTTGTCCTCCAAGCGGAGTACATAGATACTACTTTAAAATCTACGCACTTGATGAAAAACTTCCCTTAAAAAGCGGTAGTACAAAGGGAGACGTAGTAAAGGCCATGAAGGGCCACATTCTGGCAGAAGGCCAATTAATGGGAAAGTATAAAAAAGTTAAATAGAAATATTTTGAGAAGTAGTAAACCGGTAACAAAATCTTTTTTTATGCTAAGGTTGTAAAGAATCATAGATATCCGTATAATTGTTAACTGAATTTAATTCATAGAGGCTATAATGAGCACATTCAATTTTTTATTTTCAGCGAAACCGCCAAAGCAAGAATCAGGGATGATTATGCATAATGAGCGGATAATAAAATATTCGATTCAACGGAGTTCGAAAAGACGAAGTATTGCGCTCGGTATAGATCTTCATAACGGTCTCAAGATAAATGCCCCACATAAGGCTACCACCAAAACTGTAGAAGACATTATAAGAAAGAAAATAAAATGGATTATCCGGCATCTTCAGTCCCATGAAGAATTAAAAAAAATGCTTCCGACACATAATTTCGTCAATGCCGAGAGCTTTCTCTATCTAGGGAGTTCTATTACGCTAAAGGTGATTGACGACCCTTATTGTAAGCGGGTACGAAGCTCAATAGAAAAAGACATTTTAACCATCGTAATGCCCAACGTAGCGGAACCGATCAAACGGGAGCATACCCGAAAAGCGTTGATATCCTGGTACCGGAAATGTGCTGAGGAAATAGTAACTTCGCGTACTGAGAAATATGCAGGGTTACTTGGCATTTCTTTTTACCGCATCGCCATAAGGGAACAGAAAAAGATATGGGGAAGCTGTAGTTTCAAAGGTATTATTCGTATCAACTGGAAAATTGTAATGGCGCCGATCTCTGTGGTAGATTATGTTGTTGTCCATGAACTGTGTCATATTAAGATCAGGAATCATTCATCAAACTTTTGGGATCTTGTCGCTTCAATATTGCCTGATTACAGAGAACGAAGACTGGTACTCAAAAAGGAAGGGATTAAATTTACACTATGAGCCGGGACGATTTTAGAATAATTTTTGACTGGGATGGGGTTCTCATTGACTCTTCCCGGCAGCATAAAGAAAGCTGGAGCCGACTTGCAAGGGAAATCAACAAGCAGCTTCCTCCAGGTTTTTTCAATAAAAGCTTTGGTATGAAAAATGAAAAAATAATAATGGAAATCCTTTTTTGGGCCGATGATATTAGTGAAGCACACGAACTCGGTCTGCGAAAAGAAATACATTACCGTCAGATCATCCAGGAAAAGGGGATTTCGTTCCTCCCCGGTGTTGAGATATTTATTAAGCGTCTCCGTATTGCAAATATACCTTTTGTCATAGGTTCGTCGACCCAAAGGGTCAATATCGATACAGTCCTTGATCTCCTTCACTTCAATGGATACTTTGATAAAATAGTATCGGCTGAAGATGTTACTGCAGGCAAACCAGATCCTCAAGTATTTATTAAATCTGCACAGTTGCTAGGAAACCCTGCCCCCAAATGCGTCGTTTTCGAGGACGCACTAGTTGGAATTGAAGCTGCCAGAGCTGCGAACATGAAGGTTGTTGCGGTAACGACAACCAATCCGAGGTCCGTACTGCAAGATAAGTCTGATATCGTAGTGGACAGGCTCGATGAAGTAACAATTGAAAGGCTTAATGGTTTATTTTCGACTTGATTTTATCAATAATATTTCTTTTTTTTGTAAAAAAGGAGGGTATTCATGGTAAGGCTCATAATGGTTCGGCATGGAGAAAGCTTATGGAATAAACTAAATATTTTTACCGGATGGACTGATGTCGATCTATCAGAAAACGGAATTAATGAAGCCCGGAAGGGCGCGGAAATACTGAGAAGGGAAGGGTATACCTTTGATATTGCATACACTTCCTATCTCAAGCGAGCGATTAGAACATTGTGGATCATCCAGGATGTAATGGACCTGATGTGGGTGCCTGTTCATAGGAGCTGGAGATTGAATGAGCGTCACTACGGTGCACTGCAAGGCTTGAACAAAGAAGAAACCAGGCAGAAATATGGTGCAGGTCAAGTTCATATATGGCGCAGAAGTTACGATATTCAGCCGCCGGCATTAACAAAAGATGATCAACGTTATCCAGGCAGCGACACCCGATACAAAGAATTGAGCGATAATCAGATTCCTCTGACAGAGAGCCTCAACGATACAGTTCAGCGATTTCTTCCCTACTGGCACAACACAATTGCTCCAACCATCAACGAAGGGAAACAAGTAATTATCGTGGCTCATGGCAACAGCTTAAGGGCACTCATCAAGTATATTGATAATATTGCAGATGAAGCGATACCAAACCTGGAAATACCAACGGGAATCCCCCTGATATATGAACTTGATAGTTCATTGCATCCAACGGAGCGATATTATTTAAGCGATGAAGGGAAAACGATCTTTAATTTTAAATTTTAAACTTTTGCACTAAGTTTAATAATTTGGATGAGGCATTTGCCAGGGTACTCGAAGTCCCGGTTATCTTTTCACTGATCGAATTTATGTAATCAATGTTAGCTGATAGTTGCTTAAAAGTTTCAGTGCTCTGATTTGAATATTTATCAACTTCCACTATCTTTTCATGAACATTGGAAGAGATGTAGAGTTGTTCATTTGATGCTGTCTGAACTTTTTGAAAATATCCCGTAATAACTTCGATTTCTTTCCCAATAGACTCCATTTCGGACAAAGCTTTTTTGATTATTTCTCCACCGTCATTGATTGCCTCTACATTATTGCTTATTCCGAATACGACATTATCAGTACTTTCAATAATCTCATTAATAACCGACTTAATCTCATTCGTTGCTTCTGTTGTTCTGGCTGCCAGATTTTTTACCTCATTAGCCACAACCGCAAATCCTTTCCCGGCTTCTCCGGCTCTTGACGCTTCAATTGCGGCATTTAGTGCCAGCATATTTGTCTGTTTTAAAATTTTATTAATAACCTCGACAATTTGATGGATCTGTTCAGTTTTAGTTTTTAATTCCTGGACATTTCTCCTGGTATCGGCTGCATTTTCTTTTATTAACTCTAATTTGCTTCCGGCGGTATTTGCCGATACCTTTCCAACTTCCGTCATTTCTAGTATTTGACTGAAACCGGTAACTGTTTGTGTATTCCCTTCCAGGATAGTGTGAATGTGGCGAACAAGGAGCTCAATTTCTTTCTTTGTAGTGGTGATCATAGAAAAAAAATCACGGTTATTCTGAATGTTGTTTTCTAAGGATACAGTAATATTATTTATTGTGCCCGAAAGCTCTTCGCTCATAAAGTTAAGCTCTTTCGCAATAGAAGTGGTTTCTTTAGAGTGAGCAAGAATATTTCCGATCATTTCCCGCTGTTTTCCAAGGAACTTATTAAAACTTCCACACAATGTCCCCATTTCATCATAAGCATTTATACAAAAGGATCTGGTAAGATCTCCCTCGCCCTCAGAAAGTTCATGAACTTTGAGTACAATTTTATTAAGTGAAGTGAATATAAATTTCTTTAAACAAACAAATGCGCTAACAAGGATAATAAGTGAAAGGATGAGCGACTTAGCAAAAGAGAGCAGCAAATGTTTTTTTAAATATTGTCTGAGAAAATTGTCAGTGAAGTATAATTCGACGGTTCCAACAACTTCTTCCCCTTTTATAATATTTTCTTTTTTCCGAAAAAAAGCATGTTTTAGTTGATCATATTTTTTTGTAGGATCATAGTCAGTTATTTGATATGAACTAGACTTCACTTTGCCTTTATACGGAATGCCTGCGTTATAAACCACTATGGCAATAACATCAGGATTAGTCATTTCCAGCATAATCATTTTTTCTACACTTTTATCGTCAAAAACCCATAGTGGAACAGCAAGTGTATTGGAAATCCGGTCCGTAATCTGATTAACCTCACGCTTGATCTTATAATAAGCTGTATTTCTTTCTAAAACAAAAGAAATACAGTCAAATAATACCAATGCAGAAACGGTAGTTAATATTAGGATTGTTATTACTTTGGCATATGTTGAATTTTTTATGTTCATGATAGTTTTAGGTTGTTGTATATAATTTTTGATTCATTATGTTATAAATGAAACCTATGAATTATATTATCATATAAGTATCTAAATTTCTAATTTCTTGTTAAAATGTTAAGAGGTATTTTTTTTCAAAAGTAATCGATTTAGTACGAAGGAAATATTAAATATGTTAAAATATTTAGCACTTGCAATAATAATAATGTCACTTTTACTCACCGGTGTTCAGGCTGATTACTCAAAAACAATACTTGTTGTGACTGAAAGCTGGCAGAATGGCACAAACGTTGACGGTACTGGTCTATATTTTGACATCATACGCGCTATCTACGAACCAAAAGGATATACTGTAAAGTACAAAATAATGCCCTACAATAGATCGACAAACCTGGTAAAGAAGGGCGATGCCGATATCGTGATCGGTGTCTATGCAGGCGAGCTCGATGGCGTGCTATTTCCTAAATGGCATTTTTCTTCAGATTTGATTAGTGCTTTTTTTCTGAAAGGCTCCAGTTGGGAAGGAGAAAAAAGCCTTAACAATAAAAAAGTGGTTTGGATGAGAGGGTATTCTTATGACAGCTATATTAGTACTCCCATGAAGTTTAGTGAGGTTGATGATCGGGCAATAGCCTTACAATTACTTAAATCGAAGAGAATCGATTATTTTCTTGATTCACCGGATGATACCCTGGACTTCATAAAAAGCAGCAGTAGCAGCAAATCTCCTAAATTAGTTTTCACACCTTCTGATTTTGAAGTCAAAAAAGTTAAAGCGTTAAATATGTATACATGTTTTGTGAAATCAGAGAAGGGGGCGCAGCTTGTAAAGCTATGGGATAAAGAGATCCAGAAACTTATTAGTTCGGGAAAAATCAAGGAACTGTTCAAAAAATGGGATCAAATAGATTACTATAATTTTTGAAATTTATATTCTGAGTACCTAGAGCCTTAACCCTGCATAAAGTGCAGGGTTAAGGAACGTAGCAATCGAAAAAACTATTCTTTTTAGCGATTGATTCTATTTGAACAATAACATCGTCGAGGTTTGATTCATATGTCCGATATATTGCTCCCCGTAAGTGCTGAACCCGATAGTCGGGATAGCCGTGAATATTTTACCATACTCATCTGACTTGTTTGAATCCTCAAGGCCTAATGTTCGAAGTATGCAGTGAAAATTGATAATGCCGGTTATTTTTCCCAATTCTAATTCTTTCGCTGCTATCGCTTTTTTTGTGTCGTTTACTATGTCTGTTCCTTCTAATAACGAGAGTTCCATTCCCTCACTCATATTGCAGTAAAACACCATGCTATTATCTTTAGCTTGCTGTGGACTTCTTACATAAGGCTGCCCGTCTATCATTAATCCAATAGGGTTATGCATAAATGAATTCTTAGCTTCCTCTGTACTTTTGCCTAACGCGATAGCATATTCTACGATTGCCGGATTGTTGTTAAATTCCATTACTTCTCTTTTTGCCTCATTTGCTTTTGTTACCTTTAATATTTTATTGAGCGGGTTAAAGCTTTGGGTCTTGAGAATGTCAAATCCGTTATTTGTCTTTAGCAGGATAAGGATTGCGGCATTAGTATAAGATTTGCCATTTGCAAAAACGTACGTTTGAGAAAATTTAAGGTCGTCACCAGCAGATCCGCCAACAAATGTAAGATTGGTCAATGCGCCGATCTTTTCCATTATTCGCTCTTCTTTCCCTCGTAACCCATCAATTAAAATAAGCCCTACATACTTATCTAAATCAAGTTCGTTCAATTTTGCTTTATAATAATTTTCGAAAGAAACAAAGGCACTTTTTACTTGATCTAGCTCTGATAGATTTTCTATAACCTCTATCTTGGCATCACTTATAATCTTATCGTTAAGAGCCATTAAGACTATCGAGTTTTTTGTTATTGTTCCGCTGATTAGCTCTCCTGAGGTTGAACATCCGAAAGTCTGGGCCTGAGTAAATCCAGACTGCATTTTATCCGATAGCTCTTGCGGTGAGTAAATTGAAGATGCGAAATATATTACCAATTTTGGATTAAATGTCTCTAGCTGCTTCTTTAAATCTTCCATCGCTTTTTCAATATTTTGTTCATGCGTTATTACGGTCTTAATATTCATTATGATCCTCCTTATTTTGAAGCAATTTCAATGCCTGATTCTTTTGCATACTTAATTAGTTTATCGATTATGTCAGGGTCATCGGCAGTTGTCTCATCATACTTTAGCGGATTTATTCCTATTAATATAAGTTTTGCTTTTGTCATAGGGACCAATGATGTAACCCCGTTCGTTTTCACCTCAACAATCCTATCAATTATCATTTTAATTTTTCCAGCCATTTTATTTAATCACTCCTCTCTTCTACTATATATTTTACTGAGCAATCAAATTTAAAGTCAAATTTCATACCCTTCCTAAAAGGATATATTTAGCATTCTCGACAAAAAATAAAAACGTATTTTTTGACCTTTCCATTTCTCTTATTTGTCCCATATAATTGATTAATATGGATACGGCAATAACTAATACCAACAGAGAAATAATAGCGGATAGCAAGACAACGATCCTCGTTCAGGGCTTGTCAGGCACCGGGAAAACTTCTTTTATCATCGACAAGTATGTATACCTTGTTACCAATAGCCGGCTACAGGCTTCGAATATCCTTGTACTCACAAACAACTCAAAGAATGCGGAATTCATTAAGACAAGTATTATAAAGAAGCTGGCTCGAAGTTTTGATGAGACATGGATTAATACCTTTTATTCTTTTCCTGCCAGAATCCTTCGTGATTATGCATTTGAGGGTGGTGCGGAATATGACTATGAAGATGTTAATCGGTACAAATCATTGCTCATCATCGAGCACTTGATTCAGGACAATCAATGCCGTTTATCCGAAGAATTCACCTGGTATCTTGGCAAAAAAAGCTTTCTGAAAAAAGTTCTGGATACCATCCAATGGTTCAAAACGAATCTGATAACCATCGATCAGCTAGCCGGAATCGTGAATACCCATTTCCCACAGAACAACTACCTTGCCTCTATACTTTTCATTTATCGTAAGTATCAGGAGTTTCTTGGTGACTATCTGCTTTGCGATCACTTGGATATTGTCAATAATGCCTACTCAATCGTAACAACAAACCCGGGTGTTAAGCAAAAAATCCAAGATCAATTCAAGTTAATTATGGTCGATCATACGGAAGATATGAATTATCTTCAATTACGGCTATTAAAAGAAATATGTGCTCCGCAAGCCACGACCGCTAACTTTTTTTATGATATCCATCAAACGCTGGCAGAAGAGAACTATACCGGGGCGTTATTAGATCATATAAAAAGGCATTTCAAACCGGAGGAAATTGTTCTTTCGTCGATACATCGGAATTCGTCTCTCACTACTGTTGCTGAAAGTATTGTATCGAAAAAACTTCTTTTCCCTGAGCCTAGACCGGAGATTGAGCTTTATAAGTGCTGTGATGAAAACAATGAATTCGAATTCGTATTCCGTTCAATAAAAGAATCGATTATTACTAACAAGCATCTTACCTATAATGATTTTGCCATCGTGACTCGTAACCTCAAACGACATGCATACCGTATTCGCGAACAATCACGTCTTGCCGGTATCCCTTGTATTTTCGGGACTGATATTGATTTCTACAACCAGAAGCCGGTTGTATTACTTTTCGCTCTCATCGCTTTTTTGACTGACGAGAGCAACACTCGATTCAAGCAGATCATCCCGCTTCATAGCAATGATATCCCGATGACAAAACTCTTTTCCCTGGAGCAAAAGGTTAACGGGGAGTTGCTAACAGAAATCTGCATTAAATCCGATACTAAAACAAAGGGGCAATTGTCGCCGGAGGAACTGGCAATTGCAATCGAGTTGCGAGAATTCTACAGTGCACTCAACAAAACTAAAAGGTGGATTGGTTCCTGTACAAGCATTACGGAATGTATCTATAAACTGTACCGCGAGTATGTTCTGGGATTCATATATCGTAGCGGTAATCTTGAAGGATTGGATTCGCTCACCTCACTTTTTTCAATGGTCAAAGAGTATGAAACCATAACAACGAACTTTGACAGGAAAATCGACATGTACGAATTTTTACGAACCATAGAAGCAGTCACACTGCAATACTGTGATGAAATGGAATTGAAAAACACAGCAGATTACGACGTCGGAGTAAAAATACTCTCTATGCACCAGCTTAAAGGTGAAGAGTTTGACTCTGTCTTCCTGGTCCATTTTACTGAGGAAGAGTTCCCCAAAGTTAATAGCAGGATAACTATTATCGACGGTAACCTATTAGCCTTATCACAGAACCTGCATGACGAACTTCATCAACCGTTCTATATCTCGTCGATAGTAACTCTTGAAGAAATACTTGAACAGGAAAAAAGGCTGCTTTATATTTCTCTCACAAGGGCAAAAAGCCGGGTATTCATTTCCTATCCGGCAACCGTTGATAATAAAGAACAGCATGCGTCTTCCTACCTGTCAGATGTCATTCATCCTGATAATATGCATACTTACGACGGCTCCCGAATTACAACCTTTCTCAATAGCTCAGAGGTTGAGATAACACTCCTTAAGAATTATTCATCGGTCTCGGCAGAACTAAAACAATTCCTGGTGATGAACGGCATTTATATCGACACAGCTATTTTCTCTCAGAAAAAAGAAGAACTCAATATTCCTTTTAGCGATAAAAGAAAGTACTCAGCGTCAGCTATAAAAACGTTTCTTAGCTGTCCCAAAAAGTTCTATTATTCCAAGGTACTTGGGCTTGAGACACTTGGGAAGGAACGATTGCATATTGGCACGGAAGTTCATCGAGTTCTCCAGGTTTTTCATAGAATATTTCCTTCTCTTCACGGCATTGAACATTCGACAATGCAGGCTATACTTGCCCGATTGTTAGATCGTGTCTGGCTTGGCTACGAACAAGCTCGCGACTTACCGGAAAATGTAAAATTAAAACGCTCCAAAAAAGGAGCGAGGGCTTTATTCAGTACAGAAATTATTGCCTCGTATTATTATAAAATGTTTGTTACGATATGTGTTCGCTACGTGGCCCAAACTCGAACTATCATGGAAGGCCGGACCGCATATTTCCTGGAAAAAAAAGTAGCGTTCTCCCTCAACGGTATAGGCCTTTATGGTGTAATCGACAGAGTGGACAAAGACAGGGACGGGCGGTACCATATTGTCGATTACAAAACTTCGGGAGCTAATGCAGCCTTCACAGCGCGAAGTGAAAAATTGAAATACATCAATATTGATAAGGACATTGATTATATTCCTCAAGATTTCCAGATGCCGCTCTATTATCTGGCAAGCTGTAACGCACTCAAGCTTCAACCTGAATCAATAGAATACTATTATCTCAACCAGACTGACAGTAACGAGCAATTCAAACGGATGAAGATATTATTCTCAGGCACGGAAGAGAAGAACACTGCTGTCATAAGTGAAGATGAAATAAATGAGATAATCGTTAATTTGACGACGACCATTGATCGAATAAAGGCGGGTGCTTTTCCTTCGAAGCCCGACACCCAACGAACCTGCCAGCAATGCGACTACTCCGAAATATGCCGGGAAAGCCAATTATAATGAATACAAACGAACAACAACTGCAAGCCATAACTTATCCTGACACAAAACCGCTCAAGATCCTCGCGGGAGCGGGGACTGGGAAAACCTTCGTGCTGACCAACCGGTTTCTTCACCTGGTCGAGCAGCTTCGGTATAAGCCGCAGGACATAGTCTGTTTAACTTTCACGGTTAAAGCTGCTGACGAGATGAAAACACGAATTATCAACGAGCTGCTCAATAAGAAAATCATCAGGAATAAAAGCGATATGGCATTAAGCTATATTTCTAATTTCCATTCTTTCTGCCGCCGGTTACTAGAAGAAAATCCCTTTATTGTGCCGATTGATCCGAGTGCCGAAATTATCAGTGAACCTGATCAGATTGTCCTAATGAGGGATATTTGCAAAGAATTCCTTGATCTGAAACTTCCTGTTCCCGAAGAATTCCGGGACCTCTTTACCGCAATGCCTATCAAAAATTTCGGTTTATTTGTGGACAACATGATTAATGTAATCAATAAGATAAAAGACTGCCTGTTGTCTCCCGATAATTATAAAAAATACAGTCTGAAAATGCTGGAAAATAACAAGGGGTTGCTAGCCAATGACCTCTACGAAAAAGCCAATAGCAAAGAAGTCCATGCAAGTACCAGAAAAAAATATAGCCGGCTAATCGAATACGTTAACCAGGATTTTGCTGATGAGAGAACCGTCATGGAAATGATCTATGTGATCTATCAGCGCTATGAAGAAAAGCTCAGAGAAAAGAACAAAATCGACTTTGGCGATCTGATTTACTATACATTTGAACTTCTCAAAAGAAAACCTGATATAGCAAATAAATTCGCATATTTACTAATCGACGAATTCCAGGATACGAATAACGCTCAATATGAGTTGATTAAGCTGCTCTCCCGACCAGGGTTCGAGAATGTGACTATTGTCGGGGACATCAAGCAGTCAATCTACGAGTGGCGGGAAGCGCGACCGGGAAATGTATCGATTTTTCCTGGAGAAGAGATCAATCTTGTGCTTAATTACAGATCAACTGCACCCATTTTAGACCTGGCTTACACTATATTGAAAGAAGACATGCCGGATGAAAAAAAGTTGATCCAGGCATCAAACAGCAACGAGAATACTATCGTCCATCTTTTTAAAGGAACGAATCGGGAAGCGGAAGCGTTTTATATTGCCCGTAAGATCAACCAGCTTCTGACTGAAGGTAGCAACCCAGGGGATATTGTCATCCTTATGCGTAGCGTTAACAGTGCCCATCTTTATTCCGATAAAATTAAAGAACTCGGAATACCTTGTGTGATCATGGGTTCTTCTGGATTTTTTGAACAGAACATTATTAAGGATATCACGGCTTTTATTCGGCTTATCAATAACCCGTATAATGAGTTCTCGTGGATAAGGGTTTTAGCCAGTCCTCTTTACCACTTCACGGATTATGATCTAAGCCAGCTCATCCAAGAAGGGAAGCAAGAGAAACTGCCGATCGCCGAGATTATTAAACAAGGGAAATTCGGTCTGCTAGGAATCGAAGAAATTAAAATATTACAGAATTTTATGGCAATACTTACTGAAGCAGGAGAAAGAATGAAGCGCTATTCCTTACTCCATGTATTCATCTGGCTGCTCGAACAATCTCATTATGTGAGAAAGCTGGCTGTATTTAACAAAATCGATGAAATAAACGCTATTAACGAGTTTCTCAGTGTTATGAACGACTACTTTTCGAAAAATATTTCTTCGACCATCGATGAGTTTCTCGAATACATCGAAATCATTAAAAAAAGTGATCAGAATATTTCCATAGTGTCTCAATCGAGCATGATCAGGATTATGAGCGTTCACCAATCTAAAGGTCTCGAATTCCCAATAGTTTTCGTATGTAATGTCCGTCCTCAGAGCTTCCCGATCACTGCGAGTTCTCATCCTTACTCTTTTTCCCGGGATTACGGCGTTATTGTAAAAAACGCTCTCAATACAGAAGAAAAAGAGAGAAAGAACGTCAAGTTTTCTGAAATGGTGAAAGATGACGAATCTCTGAAACGGCTGAACGAAGAAAAGAGAGTACTTTATGTCGCAATTACCAGAGCAAAACGAGGACTTTACCTGACTTCATCAGAAGGCGGACGGGGGAAAAGCTTCTATGATGAAGTAGCAGAGTTAAAAGAAACCGGGCTTAAGAACATTATGATAGATCAGCTTATGGAAGAACCTCTGTCATTATATACAAACCAGGATTTGAACCTTCAATCGCTTAATGAAGATATTATCAGGAACTACCTTCAACACCAAAAACTAATTACAGCTACTGCTGGTCAAAAGAAATTGCTGTCACTCTCATTTTCCCAAATTTCAATTTACGATACCTGTCCGTTGAAATACAAATACCGCTATATTGATAAGATCCCGGTGTTTGATGAGTTCGACAATTACTCGATGCATTTCCAGGGTGATGAACTGGGGCTTGATGCTATGTACCTGGGAGATATTCTTCATAAGCTTATTCAGCTCTACCATTATCGTAAACGCAAGGACCTCCATGTTGATGAAATATTTCTTGCAGATAAGTTAAAAAAAGCCATTTTACACAAAAAGAAGCCCGACAGCTTAATCTTAAAAGGCAAAGAAATACTCGACAACTACTTGCGATCTCCCCTTGCCGCCAGAAATACAATGGAAGAAGAAAAACCGTTTACAATCTGGTTTGCAAACAAAGAGTTCGATGTCATGCTCAAAGGCAAGATAGATCGGATCGATACCCTCGACGACCATATTCAAATAATCGATTACAAAACTAATGTAAGAATTGAAAAGGATAAATTCCGAAAACAACTGGCAATCTATAAAATCGCTTTACAAGAACTTTACGCGCCAGAAAAAATTATAAAAACCAGTTTATACTTCCTTCGCAGCAGCAAAGAAATCGACTTGAACTACTCTGATAACGAACTAGATGCTGTAAAACGGGAAATCCTGTCGACAGCCAGTAATATTTACCAGAACAAATTTTCGAAGAGTCCAAAGGCCTACTGCAAGGTCTGCGAATTCTCAATGTTCTGCCCCGACTCAATCACCAGACATGATCGGGTAACGCACAATCAAATGCAGCTTTTTTGATTCCGTCAATTTCTTTAAGCACCTGGATATCATTATTAAAAAAATGTGATATCTAATAAGGTTTCCTTTTATACCGACTTCAGTTTAATTATCTGTAGCAGTTTATCTGCAATTGGAGTGAGAACGTCTTTTTTTATTTGTTCAGATAAGATGAAGAACATAGTAAAAACCAACCACCTGAACGGGGTCCAAAAACTAAATTGGACAATTAGATTACCGAGGTCATTTCTATATAAATTACCTACTACTTTTAGCCTGATGGTATTTTCTCCTTCAGGTAATTCTTTGATGCTCATTATCAATATTTCGCTGTTTCCTGCAAGATTGTCTGTTTTTTTCAAATATGGAGGGAATGTCTTTACCACCATTTTTTTTGGGACATTTATCATCGCCGAGGAATTGATATCCGGTATATAGTTAATCTTACCAATTTTCATTGAAGGCACTTGGACCGCAATAATTCTACTTGAAGAGTATAATGCTAGCCTAACTGGGATTATGCGATGCTGCTGTACTATAATTTTTTGTCCAATTAAGCCTGCTATATTCCATTTGCTATTGCGGGTAAGTTTATTGACGATTTTCTTTTCTTCCGAATTTACCCTGAACTCATCAATGATATAAAAGGCATTATCCTTATACTTTATGTGACATTTATAAGGGACTTCTCGATATTCAAGCGGCTCTAAATCGTATTGCCTCAAGCTCTTAGGACTGTTCAACTGAAAGTATAGAGACAAAAGAACAACTCCTATTAGTGCCATGATCAAAGCTGTTGGAACAAAAGGAAAAGCTCGAAAGAAAAAAACAATTATCATCCCGGCTGCTAAGCCCGTAATCGCTAACAAAAATAGCACAGGATTGAGGAACAGCAGAATAAACATAGTTATTAAAAATAATATATATTTCATGCCGGTAGTAATATCACATATGAGTTAACAGATAAACGGGTATATTTGTGCAATCAAAATTAGCAGCTTCATCAGTCTGCAAAACTT
>Ga0154521_119_pt1 | contig 97290 bp, 90 predicted proteins | sample RifGroE2_FD_105664 | JGI IMG/M metagenome (GOLD analysis project Ga0154521, IMG submission 105664) | Candidatus Margulisbacteria bacterium GWE2_39_32
TCTGGAGATTGAGCAAGTGCTTGTCGCCGGAAATAATATAACTTGCGTTGCCTTCAACTGCACAGGATATAAAAATATTATCCGAGGGATCAGCAGCAACAACTTCGATATACTCATCAATATAGACAAGAAGAGTATTATTAATGTACCAATGCAGAATATCTTTAATATTTTGGGGTGACAAATTGAATTTAGGATAGCTTAAGATACGAACAAGTTCATCAATGATTTCACGGCATGTTATTATAGTAATGTCGTTATTAGAAACAATTTTTTTTAGGAAATTTAACGACTGGCCTTTGAAAATAAAAGCAGAAACAATTACGTTGTTGTCCAAGACAATACGCATTTATTAGCCTTTTGATTTTCTGACTTCGTTAATAATGTTATCAATTTCAGCTTCATCAAAAGTAGGAGTTGGAATACTATTAGCTATAGATTCAAGATCCATAACCTGTTTATTGATATTCACAGGATGCAAAACCATATCAAACGAAGTGCCCTTCATTTGCTTAAGTTCATCAGGAATATCCATAGTCCCATCTTCATTAACTTTAACTCTATATATATAATTCATACCTAAGATTATACACGACCATCGATTTATATAAAACATATAATTTTTTGATTTTCGTAACAAGGTTTGCGCTTGAGGTGCGTGTAGAGTAGACCACCGACTAATCCATACTTCTCTACCCATACATAGTAAGCAATTTGGCTATATTGCGCATTGTATCTCTGACTTTTACGCCTAATGTGTCGGCATATCGTTTCTCTCATGATCTGCAAAGAAAAAAAGCCTCAGTAATAAAGTTATTGAAAGAAGCTAATATTCCTGACGGAGTTATAACTCACGTAGAACCGGCTGGATGGGGTATGATTAGTTCAGGAAAAGTATCAGTTTACGCCAATTTTCCAAATAATCGACAAGACTTTGCGAATCATATAGTCAGAAATTTCAATGAAGCAATTGGAGTCTATTGGTCCAGAGCAATTGAAACAATAAACCCAATATTTTGGATTGAATTTATTTTAAACTTACCTAAACACCTACTATTCTATTTAGGAATAAAGGATGATAACTGGATCACAAAAAGCACTCAATTGGTCTACTGGATAGGTACAATTATTTACATATTATTTGGCATCAATATAAAGCAAGTTGTGATCAATTTTTAGTATATTTTTTGTTACTATCCGCCGCGTCCTGCGGCTGCAGTTAACAAGCAGACCACAATCAACAAGTTTGCCTGCGCAGGTAATAATTATTTGTTTAGTCCTTTAATTGGCGTACTTACGCTGCGACGGCCTAACGGCTAAACCCTAATGGGCGCTTTGACTCGGTTCACTGCTGTTTCGGCTCAACAATATGCTAGAAAAAGCTTAGCATATTGCTCCGCCGACATCATCGGACTCGGTTACATTGTAAAATCCGCTCGAACCCGACCACATCATTGACTAAACTGATCCATTAGTTGTATTTAATATACAGGACCGGTCGGAATCACCGGAATCATCGGTCGCTTTCAGCGGAATCTACATTTGAGACAGCATTGCTTGATCCACACGCTTGACTACTCTTTAAATTCTCCTGTTTTTCTTGATCTTCTCGCTATTCTTATCGTTACAGTCTTCAATTCACAGCCACAAAACCGATTGAATTCCCATAGCAACTAAACAGCTTTCTTGCGCGCCTCTGTTCAACGCCGCACTGAAGACATGAGAAGCGACTCCGCCTCCACCCATTCGCGACGCTCACCGGCTTCTCACGATCTTCCGTGCTTTAACATTAGATGGACATTGATAGCTGGAATTATTCGTGGTTCTATTCAGGTACAGGAGTCCCTCAGGTATTTTTGCGCTTTACTTGACTCCTATATGAGCAAACAGTAGCCTCTACTTTTCTTTCTCTTCCGTCACTGATTCATGGAGCTGTTTTAAGCCTATGGCCATCGCCATCTTAAGCGTATTCTGATAGCCCGTACCACTGACCTCCCCTATCTTCATCGCTTCCAGGTACATATCAAAGGGGATCACCATATTAACTCTTTTTACTTCGCCTTTTTTCTTAATTGCTTTGCCGAAATCAAAAACTTCTTCACTGTCGACGGTTTCATAGTAATCAGCTTGTTTGCTAAGCTGTTCATTGTTATCTAGTTTTTTATCATGTTCTAGCATGTTATCCCACCCCTCTAGAATAATCTCTCTTCATTTGTTCTCATCCTTCTTACCGTAACCAATACACCAGTTACTCGATTCACTATGACCGCAAGTCCTTTTCCTCGTATAAACCCGAGTCTCAGATATATTTCTTCATCAGTCTTACTTGGTACAATAATCGTGTCCACTTCTCCATACACAAGAGCTGCAACATCCTCTATGCTGATATTACGCTCTTCTAGTCTTTCCAAAAAATGAGTACTAAATGTGTATTTCATACATCAATTATACACCAATTCTTATAATCAGCAAAGCCATAAGTGCGTTAAAAGAGGCGCAAAAATTTATGATTTCAGGCTTCATCCAACAGGAAAGATTGGCCACTACCGTTTTCTAATGATGAGCGACAATTAGAAATACCGGGCAGGAATTATAGTTGACGTTTATCATTTGGAAAATTATTTTTGCATGATAAAAGTCAATTGCTCAACTATAATATACCTTATAAGATATAAAATATTAATTGAAATATATCCTAAAAGGTATACAATATAAGAATGGAAAAACTAAAACTACTACAAATAAGCGAAAGATTCAAATCAGTAAAGCATATCCCAGGTTGGATTAAAGGCCTTGGCTCTTGCAGCAGTCAGATTAAATCTATTCGTGAAGCGTTTGGCATGACACAGAAACAACTTGCTAAACGAATCAAATCAACGCAAATAATAGTATCTCGACTAGAAAGCAATGAGACTAATCCAACAATTGAAACATTAACCAAAGTAGCGGATGCTCTTAATTGTGAGTTAATTATCTCATTTATACCAAAAATAGAAATAGATGCAGTAGTTGATAAATTAGCCGATGACACAGCAGAAAAGCTAGTTAACCAATCTGTAGCTAATGCCGCGATGGAGCTACAAAAACCAAATAAAAAAATAATCAAACACAGTAAAGAAGACTTAAAAAATGATTTAATCAATAATAGACGGAGTAGTCTATGGTAATACTAAAAGGAAATTCACCTTATGGCGCTACTCCTATTGACGACTATTCAGGGCTTAAATTAAAACATATAAATACAATAAAAGAACTTTACGAGGCTGAATTCTTAAACATTACCTCTTCAACTTCAAAGTATCTACTAAAACCTCCCTCAAATAAATCATTCATGGACAGGATTTATTTATTCAAGATTCATAAAACTATGTTTTCCCAAGTCTGGGATTGGGCTGGTAAAAAAAGAATCAGTAATAAATCAGTTGGTATCGACAAATTCCAGATTGATATTGAAATCGTTAAACTTATACAAGACTTTGAATTCTGGGAATCGTCCAATATGGATACAATAGAGGTTTCCTCAAGAATTCATCACAAACTGGTATATATTCATCCTTTTGAAAATGGGAACGGTCGTTGGGCAAGGCTGGTTACGAATATTTATCTTAAACAGAAACTAAATAGAATTGTTTACTGGCCAGAACAGGAACTTTATATCAACAATGTTTTTCGGAAAAGATACATTCATTCCTTACAATCCGCTGATCATGGCAATTTTGCTGATCTGGTCAGCATTCACCAAGAGTTACTAGAAGACATTATTCAATTTACCTAAAATATCGACCTACTGCACTGACTAGCCCTATAGACTGGAATATTGTCCATATTAAGAAGTAGAGATAAAATTACAATATAAAAAGATTAAGAAACCATGGAGAAAAGAACATGATTAACGAGATACTGCCAGACCAGCTTGATTTAACTCACAAAACAAATATATTACCGCAACCTGATGACTTTACCCTCCTCTATAGCAACCACAAAGTCCTGCTTAAAAAAGATAAGGACACCTTTATTATCCCTACCCTCAAGGATATTTCAAGCATAGCAAAAAATATCGATTCCAAGTTTATTGGCACACTCAATGGCAAAAACTATTTCCAATTTAGTGGGAACGGACAGGTTTTCCCCGAAGAAGAATACTCCTTTTTCGACATATTCTATGTAAGAAATAATTTTGATAAACCCTTAAGGTGGCTAGTAGCAATTGGCTATCAACTTTATACCTGGCATATGGAAAACACCTACTGCGGAAAATGCGGAAATCTGTTAGCAAAAAAAGCCGATGAACGGGCACTGGAATGTAATCGATGCCTCAACACAGTTTACCCCAAAATTTCCCCGGTAATAATTGTGGCAATAATAAAAGATAACGAAATTCTGTTAGCTCGGGGAACAAATCCCAGATTCCAATTTTATAGCCTCATCGCCGGTTTCGTTGAAATCGGAGAAACCTTAGAAGAAGCGGTAGTACGAGAAGTAAAAGAAGAAGTTGGCGTTGACGTAAAAAACATCAGGTACTACAAAAGCCAGCCCTGGCCATTCTCAAGTACCTTAATGGTAGGGTTTTTTGCAGAATATACCGGAAACACCGAAATAACCATTGATAACAAAGAAATCGCAGATGCCCAGTGGTTCGCAAAAGATACCTTACCAAGCATGCCAAATACCGATGCTATCGGCGGAGAAATGATACGAGTATTTGCTGATAGTTAAGGGAGAATCAAGCGATCATTCCGGCAACTGGCACCGTTTTAATAATTATGCTTAATCAACAAAAAGACCATAAACGAATTTATGGTCTTTCTTTGTTGTTAGATGATTAATGAATTGTTTTTATGCTACAGTTACATTTGTCGCACAAGGACCTTTGTTGCCTTGTCCGATTTCAAATGATACTTTGGCGTTTTCGCTTAAGGTTTTAAACCCATTTGCATTTATTCCTGAATGATGGACAAATAAATCTGCACCGCCATTATCTGGAGTAATAAACCCAAACCCTTTCGTTTCATTGAACCACTTTACCGTTCCAGTTGCCATAAATCTTTTCCTCTTTTCGTGTTGATATTAACACCATTATACATCACTTCGCCAATTTGTCATACCCAAATATTATATTTTATTGCCAATTAACAAATAACGGCCTGGATTTAAATTATTAACATATCGAAATAGGCTAAAAAATGAGATACTATGAAGAAGCAGCTATCGCATAATAATGGCTGAGGAGAAGTAAGATGAGGGATCTGGCGATATATAAATGTCCCGTATGCGGGAACATACTACAAAAAAAAGACAGTGCCTATATCTGTATAAAGAACCACACCTATGACATCGCCAAGGAAGGATATGTCAACTTACTCCTGGCAAACCAGAAAAAAACCAAAGCTCCCGGCGATTGCAAAGAAATGATAAGTTCGAGACATCGTTTTTTGAGTAAAGGATACTATAAAAAATTATCGCAGGCAATCAATAACTTGATAATTGAGCATATAAAAAGCAGGACAGCGGCTGATTACACTATACTCGATGCTGGTTGCGGCGAGGGCTATTACCTCGATGAATTGTATAGAAGCGTTGAACTCAACAATAATATTACCTTTTGCGGAATAGACATATCAAAAGAAGCCATAAAACAAGCGGCCAAAAGAAACCAAGGAATAGAAGTTGCAGTTGCAGGCGTATTCGAATTGCCGATAATGAATAAAAGCGTTAACTGCCTCTATAGCATTTTTGCGCCGTATAAAGAAGTAGAGTTCGAGAGAGTGCTAAAGGACAATGGCATAATAATTATTGTTTCTCCAGGGGCCCATCATCTCTATGGTCTTAAGAAAATATTATATGAATCCCCATATTTGAATGAAGAAAACAAATTGACCACGGAAAACTTAGAAGTGATAAACAGAGTAAAGCTAAGCTACGAGATGGTCATCGAAAACGCGGAAGATATAAGCGATCTCATGACCATGACCCCCTACTATTGGAACACTGACATCTTAAAAATAAATGAAGTAAAAAGCCATGTTTCCGAACTTACCACCTGCGCGGAGTTCATTCTCACGGTATTCCGAAAAAAACTGACATCCCCTGATTCAGGTAGAAATCAATAAGGCACAAGGAAAATAGCGGAAAACATCTCCGATAAAAAGCTTTTGTCCTGGAGAAAGAGTTTCTCCGGTAATGCTATTCCTCCATGAATTCACGTTGCCGGGAACCGAAACACTGGTATCTTTCCATATCTCATACCCAAAAGGATACTGACCTTCTGCAACAAGCCCTGTTAAAAACAACGGAACCACAGCCACTGCCCACGCATCTCCGTAATTTCTTGCAAAAGCAAGAATATGGTCTTTACCATAACCGCCGGTTTCAAGGGAAACATAATTACCTTCGAGAAATAATTCACGGTTAGCTTCTCTTGCATGCAGCAGCTTATACATCAGGAACATCTTAATCCTGCCGTCATGTTTAGACCCCAGCAACTCCTGAATAAATTCAAGACGGTCAGTTTTATCTCTCTGCTCAATTTCGTATAGTATTTCTTGCCTTAAAGCAAAATCCACCGGTCGCCGGTTATCCGGATCAACGAGATTAAGTTCCCACAACTCCGTTCCCTGATAAAAATCAGGCACTCCGGGACTAGTCACCTTTATAAGCAATTGTGAAAGCGAATTAAAAATACCGAAAAATGCTATTTTCTTTTGAAAAATCAGAAAATGGAAAATAAACTGGTTTGCATCGGAGACCATTAAAATGCCTTCAATAAAATCCATGCAGGCCTCTTCAAATCGGGGATTAGGGTTAAGCCATTCGGTATAAAGCTTCGCTTCTCGCACTGCCTTGAGCATATAGGCCTTAATCCTCGTTTTGTATGTCTCATAATCTTCGTCGGAAAATTGGGTGGACCGTTCGGAAGTCTCGCCATCTGCCAAGGAAACCGTTTCAAGCTCTGCCGCATGAAGAATCCCTGGCTCCGCTAAGAATGGAAAGGTCCCTATCAACGTCTGATATAAAAAATATTCATCATTATTGTCAGGATAAAGCGAGTCATCAATCCGGGTTTTTTTATCTTCGTTGAGTGTATGCCATAATTTAATGTTATCATCCCATTCCTGCGGCAGCTCTGAGAGCACATTCACCCTCGCCCGCACATCTTCACCTCGTTTCGTATCATGTGTAGCTGTAGCATTAAAGGTAACGGGCGTACTTTCCTGACGACGTTGATTGAACTTATGAAAAGCACTTGGAGTCACTCCGAACTCATCAGGGCCTCCACCGACTTCATTTAAAGAAATAAGTATATTATAAAGATACAGCACGGTATCTTCTACCCCTTTTGCCATCAACGGACTGGTAAATTGCTGGAATCTCATAACGAAATCAATCCACTGGTTCCTTTCCTCTTCTGTCAGGTAGTTGTCAAAAATAAGCAGCAGGAACCGTTCAATAAAGTTAAGTTCGTAGAGAAGATCAGGAACCCGCTGTTTAGCCTTGGCAATAGTCTCGTGGATATAACGCCAATCCTGGCTTGAAAAACTGTCGTGAGTAATATAGGTCCTATATACCGGGAATAAGACCATGACTTCTGACAGAGTCCTTCTCAAACCATTAACGGTAATATCATTCCCATACCGGTACCGGTAAGAAATCCTCTTCAAATGATGTGACAGATTGTCGATATCACCAGCCATATACCGCTCAATAATAAGTTTTTTCTTATCACGCAAGAGATCTTCATACCTTGTCCGCGTTTCAGAAAAATTAAAGTATATTTTTTTGAACTTCGTTAAATTCTCAGTAGAGCAAAAAATTCCATTAACGAAATTCATAAAATCATACCCGGTTGTTCCTTGAATCTCCCATAGGGGAGAAATATTTTCACCTGATTCCAATATTTTCTCGACTACGATATAGCTATCAGGAGCAAACTCCCTGATCCTCTTCAGATAGTGCGTCGGGTCAAAAAGACCATCAATATGATCAATCCTTAAGCCGGTAACAAGCTGCCTTTTTATCAGATTGAAAATCAAGGAATGCACAGCATCAAAAACTTCCGGCTCTTCCACCCGCAACGATATTAGTTCATTTATATTAAAAAACCTCCGGTAATTAGTCTCTTCAGCAGCGACTTTCCAGTACGAAAGCCTGAACAGCTGATCAGCATGCAGCTTATCAAGCAGATCAAAACTCGAAGGAACACCTTTAACGCCATTAAATAATGTGATCGTCTCATCAATAAAGGATTTGATAACCTCGTTGCCCTGATAGAATTCCCAGAGCATCTTTTTTGCGAGATCAATCTGCATATGCCTGGTACTAATTTCCAGGTCTGAAGAAGCAGAAGTCAGAATATAGACGATCCCAAGATACTTGATAAAGTCAGGATGGTCTTTTCCCAGTCTGGATTCAAGCACAGTAAGATTATAGCTGAGCACCGCAGCATATGTTTCTATTCTAAGAGGGAATTGCAGGTCGTAATAGCTTATATTGAATCTGCCTTTATCATAGCCTAACCTGATTTCACCGTCCTCTAATGAAACCCCATAAAATTTCCCCAGAAAGGGAGCCAGTACCTTGCCTTTGGACCCGGCATAAGAGCTGCCGTCAATAATATCAAAGTAACCGTAGTAAGCAGAATCCCTGCCATACTCCAGCACATCCATAAGTATTGGATTATCTTCGTTAAAAGCCATATGATTAGGGACAATATCCTGAATCCAACCCAGATCATATTTTTTAATAGTTTCTATTAGTTGTTCGAATCCCTCAAGTCCGCCCAACCTGCTATCAATCTCATGATAATCAACAACATCGTATCCGTGCATACTCCCTTTCTTCGCTTTCAAAATCGGCGATGCATAGATATCGGAAATCCCAAGGGCTTTGAGATAAGGAACAATTTTCTCTGCACAATCGAAGTCAAACAAATGATTAAATTGAAGCCGGTAGGTAGATATCGGAACACGCATTAAAGGCCCCTTTCCTTCAGGATGTTGCCAATCGAGATAAAGTGTTCCAACCACCTGGACGAATAGCTATCTGCATAAGCCGCACGTTCTTTCATGATATCGAAATACTTGTTGGAAAGGGTATAATAGAGATGCTGAGCAGGCCAGAGATTAACTTCAAAGGGAACTATTTCCAAGACCTTAAAATTGTCCTTGAGCACTTCCAGTGCAGCAACATCTTCAGGAGCTCGCGCAAAGCTTTTCATAAGGGAATTAAGCTTATTGCTCACAATTGAAACCTGCATAGCGGTATCAATATGAGCATTCCATTTCCCGAACCGGGCAATCATACTTTTAATATCTTCAATATTAACAACTTCCGCCATCAATCCATCCCGGAGTTCTGTATTCAGGGAAAACTCAATAATACTGGAAAACACTTGAGGAAGGGTAACATGTGTCTCGCTCAATTCGTTTATTACCGGGAAATAGGTTTCATACATCTGCTTAAAATAATATTCAACCTCAGTAACCGTATGGCGAACAATCGAGTTCAGAATAACCCGTTGTTCTTCTTTAAATACATGCCACAATGAATATTCATGATTACCAAAATATTTGTCCATAAGGTTTAAGACTCCAACGATATCACTACTGTTAAATGCCATAAAAACTTCATGGCAGATGGTATCGAAATCATCTTTTTCCCTGGTTTCAAGAACACTGCCTACCAGGCTTTGGTCTCCGATGTGAAGGACCGCGAAATACATTACTTTACTTACCAGGACAATATTGGAAGTTATTAAAACCTCTCCTATTACCAACTTCTGCCGACCGGAAAGATACTTTTCAAACCTATAGCGTCTCACGTTATAACAATAGATTTTGGCAAGTTCATGATAATCTTCAAACATTGAAGAAAGGGCATAGTGCACCCCGACTCTCATAAGATCAATAATTTCCGGTTTAACCAGAAGCTCATAGATTTTCTCTCCATTGCCATAAAGCAATACATTACTGGGGGCTAACATAAGAATTTTAGCATACGCGCTTTCGAGGTTAACACCTAGGACCTCTCTTGACAGCTGCATTGCCCTTGCCCCGTAAAGCATGACCTGAACGCTCTCAGCCGACGATATCTCATCCATGGACCAGCCACAGCTTGTATACATCGCTAAAGCATAACGCTGCATTTCTAGCAGGCTCAGGATTTTTGTTTTTATTTCCTGTGAAGGTGAATGCACGGAAATATTTGACAACCAGATTTCGATAGACCCAGGATCACGATCGAGTATAACAGAAATGTAATCGTCCCTGAGTTTCCAGGGATTAGCAGTATACCTCCCCAGTTCCTCTTCATAGATAGTTGCAAGGGTATCTCGCAGCCAGTCCATAGCTCCACGAAAAGGGGCCCTCCATTTTTGATGCCAGTCAGGATTGGAACCGGAACCGCATCCACAATCTTCTTTCCAACGATTGACTCCATGCACGCAACTCCATGAAGAATTCTCATAAATTCGCACTTCCCGGACCGGCGGACACTTTTCCAGGAATTCTCCGTAATTGGTTATCGTTGCCAAATTATTATTCTTAATATAATAATAGCAGTAAGCTAATGCCATCTCTCCATATCGGTGGTAATGCCCATAAGTCTCTCCGTCAGTAGCAATATGAGCGAGCTGAGGGTAACCCGGTTGTTCAGACAAGGTGCTGAGAAGAGTTTTCGCTAGTGTTTCTCCGTTATCTAACAGTCCGCCAAAAGCAACTTCTTGCGCTATCCTGCCATTATAAAAAAATATATGTATCCATTTCCCGGATGGTAATCTGCACAAATAAGGAATTCTTGTATCTATCATACTGCCAGAAACATCGCTCCAGTCACCGTCATCTATTTTTCTAACTGAACATGCCTGGTTTGGAGCTAATATCGTGAAAGTTATACCGGAATCCGCCAATAGCTCCAGTGTTTCGATATCAACAGCAGTTTCAGCTAACCACATACCTTCAGGAAAACGCTGGAACCTATGAACGAAATCCTGGATTCCCCATACAATCTGCGTCTGTTTGTCTCTTTTGTTAGCAAGAGGCATGACAAGATGATTGTATACGTGAGCAATTGCATTGCCATGCCCGGAAAATTTCTCCCGGCTAAGCTTATCTGCGTCGATAATGCTATGATAAATATCAGGGACCTGTTTCTCTAACCAGGCAAACAAAGTAGGTCCGACATCGAAGCTGATATCAGCATAATTGTTGACGATACTTACAATCCGGTCCTGATTGTCAAGAATACGTGCGGCAATATTCGGTGCATAACATCGAGCCGTCACTCTTTCATTCCAGTCATGATACGGGTAAGCAGAATCCTGGATTTCAATTTCCTCTAGCCAGGGATTTTCTCTTGGCGGCTGATAGAAGTGCGCATGAATACAGATATAACGCTCCACGACATTCCTCCTTAGCTCCCCTCTTCTGCCTTTTCGTACATCACCAGACTATGGGCTTTCATATTCAGTTGCAACTCACCTTCAACCGCTAAAGGCATAAATGAACCATCCCCGTTCCATAGTTCGTCAGCCGAATCAAATAATTTATTCCAGCCCCCTCCATCCAAACGGACAACTATCCTTACTTCTTCGTTATTAAAATTCATAAGGATATATACTTCACTCGTCCCTTTCCACCTTTTAACGGAGATTAGATTATTTTCATTAAGATTTATGACCTCAATAGCCTTCTTATCGAAACAGCTCAATGCCGGAATACTTTTCCGTAGCGAAATAAGCTGCTGGTAATAATCCAGCAATAGTTTGTGGCGACCTTGGTCTCGCGTTTCCCAGTTCAATTTTGATTGAAGAAAGGTACCTTCATCTTGAGGATCAGGAGGTTCACCTTTCCAGCTAAAAGAAGCAAACTCTTGTTTTCTCCCCTCTCGTACGGCATTGATCAAAAAAGGATCAGCATGGCTCACAAAATAAAGAAAGGGCGCATCTTCCCCATATTCCTCTCCCATGAATATCAGGGGAATATAAGGAGATAACAACACAGCTCCGGCAGCCAATTTGAGCGCTTCGAACGACACCTGTTCCGATAACCGGTCGCCAAGCATCCGGTTGCCGATTTGATCATGGTTCTGTGAAAAAACAACTAAATTCGATCCGGGAAAATCTTTTGATGAGCTGCCATGATGCTTTTTCCTGTACTCGGAATATTCCCAGGAATAGACATACCCTTCCCTCACGGCTTTCGCAAACTGGTCCGCCCTTCCAAAATCCTTATAATACCCACCCCGTTCGTGCGTAAGCATCGTATGGACACAATGGTGATAATCATCACACCATACCGCATCAATACCGTATCCCCCCTGTGCCACAGGCTCAAGGGCTTTGACATCATCTAGATCATTCTCAGCGATACAATAGAGTTTTCGTTCACATTTTTTGGAAAGGCTTTTGACCCGTTCTACCAGTTCTTGAAGGAATGGCTTTGGGCTCATATCAAAGATAGAATGTATCGCATCAAGACGGATAGCATCAATATGATAATTCAAAAACCAGTAGAGCGCGTTCTCAATAAAATAGTTCCGAACTTCATCACTATGGCTATCATCATAATTAATAGCGCCACCCCAGGGAGTATTGTACTTTTTCGTTATATAGGGGGCGAAATCGGCAGTGTAATTGCCTTCCGGCCCAAAATGGTTATAAACGACATCCAGGATCACCGAAACACCTTTTTTATGACAGGCATTAACAAATTTCTTGAACCCTTCCGGTCCGCCATACGAATTCTGCACTGCAAAAGGATACGTTCCATCATATCCCCAATTGCGTTCACCCGGAAACTGGGCAACCGGCATAACCTCTACCGCATTTACGCCAAGTCTGGCCAGATCATCAAGTCTATCTATGGCTGCATCGAAGTCACCTTCCAGTGTGAAGGTACCGATATGGACTTCATAGATAATCATCTGTTCTAATGGGATTCCTCCCCAGCCGCTATCATCCCACTGGAAAGATCGATGATCGACAATAAGGGACGGCCCATGAACTCCCCTCGGCTGAAAATGTGAAGCAGGATCGGGCCGTTCAGCCCCCCGGTCAATCTGATATAGATAGAGGCTGCCCGGATATATATCATCAACAACCATTCTCCAGTAGCCTCTGGTATCCTTATTCATCGGGATCATACGTTTCATAGGGGATACGATCACTACAAATATTTCGTGAATAAATGGTCCCCATACCACAAACTCGCATCGCCCGCCACCCAGATAATGAGCACCTATCTTCATAGCATCTCCTCTTCCCAAATTTGGAGGGTATTGTAACTCGAATCGAATCGAAGTCAATAAAAAGAAAATAGGGCTACAGAGGAAATAAGCCAGGTGCACCGGAAAAAAAGAAAAACTAGAACCTCAACCGGGCAGCAGCTTGCTCAGGAGAAAATGAGGACAACCGTATTCCTGTCCCAGATTCGAATCCATTCAAAGGGTGTGTCTTAGGCATTATATTAATATACCAATGATAGAAAGGAACGACAGATAACGGGACCGGGGCAGTTCGGATCAGATAATTATAGGAAGGGTTATTCAAATTCTTTACCATCTTTGCAGTTACAAACCGGAGTGCTTCAGCGCATGAACGGATCTCTGATTCACGAAGGTTACCGAAAGAAGCGCTATGCCTTCGTGGCATAACCATCGTTTCATAAGCAATCCCTGCCGCAAATGGCACAAAAACAACAAAATCCGCATTTTCAAAAATAATGCGCTCTTTAACACGCAGTTCATTTTCAAGCATGGCACAGTAAATACACAGTCCTTCATCATCAAAATAATGCTCAGCCTCGTACAGCTGGCTGCGAATATATAATGGAACTACTTTGGTTGATATGATCTGGGAATGAGGATGCCGAAGTGAAGATCCCGCCGGCTTTCCATTATTACGAAAAATGGTGATCAAATGGGCAATGGGATCATTTGCCAGCGCATTATATCGCCTTAAATAAACCGAGAGAATGCGCTCTACCTCTTTGACTGTCATAGTTCCTATTGTTTTATTATGTACCGGATGCTCGATAATGACTTCATGATGGCCACACCCGGACATACTCACAAAAATCCCATCAGATGTTCTTTTTTTTGATGCACAGGCCTTAGGAGCCGGGCTCAAATTCGGATATTTATTATTAACGGCTCGAATAAGCCAACGCCCATCTTCCCTTATAGAAAATATCTCTTCATTGGAAATCTCATTACCCGGACAGAAGGGACATTGGGTATCGTATTCCGGAGCGTCGGGAAGGCCCTCGCTTAACTCCTCACCATAGTCACTTGGTTTTTCCGGGTAATAATCAGTTATCACTACCCATTCTTTCGTAGCTGGATTCTGTCGCATGTCAGATGTCATAAGGAAGCTCCCATACCTATGCTTTTGTCTTCACAATTAACCTCTGCCGCGCAATACGGATAACATTGAATTGTTCTATCTCTTATTCTCTAAAAAACTGCTCACCTCGACCCTTGCTGACAACTGGAGATCGAGGCAAGCGGCACAAACCTACTCTACTTTTATGGACTTGCTATTTTGCCACAATCCATGAATATTGCAATAAGACTGCGCCATCAAAGTACCAGGCTTATCGGTTTTAAACGCCAGGGTCCCTGCATGATGCGTGTATACAGTACTTGTATCCGCTCCATTGATCGATGATCCGTGGGATGAAAAATTAAACTTACCCAACTCGTAAGGATATTTCTCTCCATCAGGCAAAAAAAAGAGAGAGATCCAGGCTATATGATGCTGAGTTGTATTAGGATGGCTCACAGCTTTACCGATGGAAGCGGTAACATTGGTGAACTCTCCCTTAACAAGAATATCAGGCACATCAATCACAGGCACATGCTTTTCTGATTTCCAGTCAGCAGTTTGCAACAATTCATTCAGTTCAGGCATAGTTCGCCCCCTTTATTTCAAAAAATTTTCAAACATTTCTTCATGGTTAACCTCTTCGGACATAATATGAACTATCAACTGATATGTTACATGATCCTTTCCGAGTGTCATAGCTGCAAGCTTGTTATAATGGTCGATAGCTGCGTTTTCTGCACCTTTCACAACACCTACAATAGCATTATAATCCGAGGTTACTTCCGGAGGATGCGGATAAGGACGTGTCGCAAATTCCCCGAGTTTTGCGATATCTATAATCGGAGTTCCTCCAAGCTGTGCAATCCTTTCTGCCAGTTCACCAACGTGTTCCTGCTCATCTTCTGCTATTTTCTCCAGCAGTTCTTGCATATCTTCGTACCCTTTACCGCTTACCGTTCGCGCCATATGCAAATATGAATAAACGGCAAACCACTCATCTGCATATGCCCTATTTAATTCATAGAGTAAATGCTGTACATCCAAATCAACAACTTCAGTTCCTTTTTGTCCCATGTATAGCCCCCCTTTATATTTTGGTTAATAGTTAACCCAAATAAATTGCGGTTAATGTAATCCTTCCCCCCCGAAAAATCAAGCTGGAATTGTTGACTTTGCTTTTATTTTGAGTTGAGTTATAATGTTTCTAATATGAGTATACTTCCGATCATAATAACAGTTGCAGGGTTATGCCTTTTCGAAACTATCAGCAGCATAGATAATGCGATTATCAATGCCGAAGTAGCTTCAACCATGAGCAAAAAAGCACGAAAATGGTTCCTTACCTGGGGATTGTTCTTCGCTGTCTTTGTCATTAGAGGCCTGCTACCGTGGATTATAGTTTGGCTCACAGTCCCGTCTCTAGGCCCGATCGGAGCATTAGTCGCAACTTTCAGCAGTGATCCGGCCGTTAAGGAAGCGATCGAATCAGCTGCGCCCACATTATTAATCGGAGGAGGGACATTCCTCGTTCTGCTGTTTTTTCATTGGCTCTTGCTGGAACAAAAAGAATTCGGTCTTCCGGGAGAAAGGTTCATCCAAAAGCATGGAGTATGGTTCTACGCACTGGCTTCTTTGATATTGGTAGTCCTGGTATGGTGCGCGGTAAAGCAGGATCCCTTTATGGCTTTAGGAGCAGTAATCGGTTCCTCAGCTTTTTTTATCACCCATGGGTTCAAACAAAATGCCGAGAAAAGCGAACATGAACTCATTGAGAAAAAAATGTCTGACGTCAGTAAGATTTTTTACCTGGAAATTATAGATGCTACCTTCTCGATTGACGGCGTTCTCGGAGCTTTCGCTTTTACGCTTTCCGTACCGATTATCCTCCTGGGAAACGGTCTGGGAGCAATAGTTGTGCGACAGCTGACCGTAGGCAATATAGATCGTATAAAAAAATACGTTTTTCTGAAAAATGGTGCGATGTATTCTATTTTATGCCTGGGAACTATTATGGTCCTGGATAGTTTTAGCGTTCATATCCCTAGCTGGGTTTCACCTCTGGTAACCTTTACCGTCATAGGATATTTCTTTTTCAAATCAAAAAAAGCTATTCTAGCAAATGAAGCTTCACTAGCCACGAACTAAGCCTATTCAATAATTCTATAGATTACCCGCCTTCCCCGGCGTGAAGCTGAATTTCTTACTACAAGAGACTTCTGCCGAGAAAAACTTCACATCTTCAACCGAATAAAAACTTTGAGGGCTGAATTTTTCAAGAATTTTCGAGATATCCTTAACGCTATTTCTCTTAATAATAGCATTTAGAAGAGTAACCCGACCGTCCGAAGATTCGCACTCTGTGGAAGTAATATTAATGCTATTCTCCTCCAGATATTTTTTTACTGCCGGAACATTTTTTCTCATTACTATTCTTATCACAACGGTACCTAACGACAACTTTTCTTCGATATACATACCCACGAACGTTCCAGCCGCAAAACCTCCGCCATAAGCGATATAACACCAGATATTGCTAAGGTTCTGCATTATCTGGCTAATCGCAAGCAGCCAGATCAGCACTTCGAAAAAGCCAAGAAAAGGAGCAAAATATTTGAATCCTTTTGAAACAAAAATAATACGTAGGGTTCCGATACTTACATCGCAGATACGTGAAAGGAAAATGAGAAACGGAAAAACAAACAACGAATAGATACCTGAATGAGCAAGTGCCATATCAAACATTATATATCTCCAAAGAAAATTCTATTTTTGGAACTATGTGCTGGAACAACTACGGGATTACCATGTGGGTCATTAAGGTGAAGGGAAACTCTATTTCTTAAAAATAAAAAAAACTGCTCCTATAATCATCGCAAATCCGACGAGGTAATTCCATCGGAACTGCTCTTTCAAATAAAAAACAGAAAACCCGGAGAACACAACCAGGGTAATAACTTCCTGAATGACTTTCAGCTGTGCTGCCGTAAACGTTCCATGCCCGATTCTGTTCGCCGGCACTTGAAAACAGTATTCGGCAAACGCGATCAGCCAGCTGACAAGAATAACGATCCATAACGGTGAATGCTTATACTTCAGGTGGCCATACCAGGCAAATGTCATGAATATATTTGATATGGTCAAGAGGATTATTGTCCTCATTTCGCACCCGATATACCAGTAAGGAATTATTATTCACCCAAAATAAGTACGATAAAATTCTAAACGCTGTATCCTGGTCTGTCAAGGATTGTGAGCCTGTAGTTAAATCACCGGCGTGATATGCTGCGACAGATGGCGAGTTTGTGGAGCTCAAGAGATAGTTTACATATGACTAAAACAGCTATAGTATAGCGAGCATTAATGAGAAAGAGGTGTTACTCATGATTAGAACAGGCAATCCGGCATTACAAGGAGACTTAGTGCCGAGCACTCGATCTTTTGACCCTTTACAAGAAATGAGCATTGAAGGCACCACAAATAAATCCTTCATTCTACTGGCATTAGCTGCCCTAAGCGCATGGTGGATATGGTCTAATCCAACGCTGATGTCGTTATTTCTCGTTGGCATGATCGGCGGATTTATTGTTGCACTAATTACTATTTTCAAAAAAAACTGGGCCCCCGTCACAGCACCTCTCTATGCCGTTCTCGAAGGATTTGCACTCGGAGGATTATCGGTATATATGGAGCTGGAATATCCTGGCATCGTGCTCCAAGCTATAAGCTTAACCTTCGGAACGCTTTTCGTAATGTTAGCAGCATATAGAACAGGAATTATCAAAGTAACAGAAAAATTCCGGCTAGCTGTATTTATTGCTACCGGAGGAATTGCGCTCGTTTATATAACTGATCTCATATTGAGTTTATTCGGAATAAAAGTATCCTTTATTTATCAGAATGGCGCAATTGGCATACTATTCAGCCTCTTTGTTGTTGCAATAGCAGCCCTCAACCTGATCCTCGATTTTGATGTTATCGAAACCCTATCCGCAAGCGGAGTGCCGAAATATATGGAATGGTATGGAGCATTCAGCTTGATGGTAACGCTCGTCTGGCTCTATCTCGAAATTATAAGATTATTGTCAAAACTAAGGAACAGGTAATAATTTTTATTAATAAATACCCTGAGTTCGACATAAGAGAGGGATACTTTGTAGTGACAGGAAAAAATCTATCGGAGACAAGTTCCCCCTCACCGATCACTCGTAACATGTAACTAACAAAGACAGCTTATATCGAACTGACGTATCGTATTGATTATTGTTCTATCATTATCAGCAATTACCATAGCTGCAACTACGAATAGCAATCTTGCAGAAAGGAACACCTCTATGAAAAAAAGGGTTTTAGTCGCGTATTCCACCAAATACGGATCAACAACTGAAGTTGCCCAAAAGATATCTGAAGTTCTGAACGAATCCGGATTCGCCTCTGAAGTAAAAAATGTCAAAGAGGTCAGTGATGTAGGCTCATATGATGCAATCATCGTTGGCAGTGCCATCTACGTGGGCAAAGTATTACCGGAATCACTCAACTTCGTAACCAAGCACAAAACATCGTTAAGTAAAGTACCAATGGCCTACTTCGTAGTCAGCGGACGTTATGGCGATAATCCCACCAAGAATTTTACTGAAGCGGACGGAAGCATGAACCCATTTAGAGAGCTGGTCAAACCGATAGATACGACAGTTACCGGAGGCAAAATTGACTATGCCGCATTGAACTTTTTCGAAAGGATCATGTGCAGGTTGCTCGGTGCGAAAGAAAGTGACCATCGTAACTGGACTGAGATTGAAAAATGGGCAAAAGGGCTATCCGGAAAAATCTAACTAACCGCTAGCTATTAGTATATGCTACTGATGGAAAAGGTTGGAGATTTTTCTTCCCTTTTATAACAATAATAGCTCCCGAAGAACGCTTAAATTTATCAACATAGCCGATAACGTCAAAACAAAGGGTATCGCCTTTTCTATACTCAATCGATTCGTTAATTATATTGGAGCCTTCATTAATCGCTTTATTAATAAAGCTAAAAAGCTTTTCATTGTTCATATATCGGAAAACACTTTTATTATTGGCTTCTCCTGAATTAATTTTCAAATATTTCTCTGCAGCCCCATTGATTGCTGTGATTATTTTGCCTTTGTCAATTATTAATATACCTTCATCGACATCATTAATTATATCCCTGATGATATTAGAGGTCGTGGCAATTTTGTTAGCCTTAAGCTGATCGAACTCTATCATCCTGTCAAAAGCGGCATTGAGTGCAGTTGCCAGGTTATTTATAATTCTTGATGAAGACGAGCAGTCGAATCGATCAACAAAATTACCTGTCCCTGTGATTTTCTTCAGGTCTACAATAAATGCCACGAGAGGATCTCTAATTTGCTTTATTATAAACACGATAACAAGTAAGGTTATCACAATTATTAAAAAAAACAGAAGTACCAACTGAACAATAAGAGGGAGGATTATTTCTTTGTTTACAGCTATCAATGAAATATTATTCTGTACCTCAACAGTAGATATAAGGCCTAATTTTTGATATGCAGAAAAAGATGAATATAAAAAAAACATAAAAACCATTGAAAATAAAATAAAAATAGAAATATAACTGACAAATATTTTTTTGGTCAGGAAAAAAACCCGGTTATTAATCCCTGCTTTAGTCGCAACTTTGGACGAGAACATGTTAGTCTCCTTTTTTGATATTATTAATATTTTCGTCTGATCCTATTATCATAAGAATGTCATTATCGTTTATCACATCGTCTGCACCTGGGACTTCATTTATCACTTCTTCAAAAATAGATTCTCCCATTTCGCTTACACTTGGTATTTTACTTTTTATTGCGATAACATTTATATTGTAGTTTTTCCTGAAATTGATCTCGCCGATCTTTTTTCCAATACAGAATGGAGGAGCAGATATCTCAATCAAACTATGTCCGGGAGATATCTCCAGATACTTTTCCACATCAATAGTTGCGATTGTGTTTGCTATATTTATTCCCATTTGTTCTTCTATATTTATTATTTCATCAACACCGATATATTTAAGTATTTGCTGTTGAACGTTAGTAACGGACCGGGCCAATATCTTATCAACCTTCATGTTCTTAACTAAGGCTGAAGTTAACAGATTTGCCTGGATATTATCACCGATAGCAATAATGGCTATATCCACCTTATCAAGCCCTATCGCCCATAGTGCCTTTTCGTCAGTTGAGTCAACGGTATAAGCCTGGAAAACCAGATCTTTAATATCATCGACTTTTTCAGGATCGATATCTAGCGCAATTACCTCATTCCCTTTTTGAGAGAGTGTTGTTGCGACTTTAAAACCAAATTGTCCGAGTCCAATAACTGCAACACGCCTTGATGTCATTTGTTACCTCCTGGCAAGCTAAGATTAATTGTAAATATTCTAACTACTCATCCTACTAAAACTTTCTCTTCAGGTAAAGAATATTTTATTTGCTTTTGTTTTCTGGTTAACGAATAAGCCAATGTAAGTGGACCAACTCTTCCAACCAACATCAACAATATAATAATCAGTTTTGCGTGTTCGTTAAGCATAGGCGTTATTCCAGTTGACAACCCTACTGTTCCAAAGGCTGAAATAGCTTCAAATATTAATTCATGCAAGCTATGCTCTTTATCAACAATCAAAAGAAGGAAAATAAAAACAGAGAGTATCATTAAAGATAGAAACAAAACAGCCAGGGCTTTGGTAACATTACTCTCAGGTATCTTTCTGCCAAAGGCTTCAACATCTTTTTTCATTAAAAGTATTTGCCTTACTTTAAGCCACAAGATTCCGAAGGTCGAGGTTTTTATCCCGCCTCCGGTTGATCCGGGAGACGCCCCGATATACATGAAAATAAATAACATAAAAATTGTCGGGAGGTGAAGCATGCCGATAGATAGAGTATTAAAACCGGCAGTCCTGCTCGACACAGAAAGGAAAAATGAATGAAGCAACTTATTCCCGAGTGAAAAGCCTGCCAATGCACCAAAATACTCGAGGAAAAACACCAGTCCCGTACCGACAACTAGCAACCAAAAGGTTACAGTAAGAACAATCCTTGAATGGACATTAAGTTTTTTGATCGATTTTATAGGTTTTAAAATATTAAATGACTTTAAATCGAAATGAACTTCAAAGCCCAAACCACCCAATATAATTAACAAACAAATACAAAGAAGGAACAATGGAGACTGTATGCCGGCTAAATTATCTGAGAACAGGCCAAAACCAGCATTACAGAACGCAGAAATAGAATGAAAAACTGCATAAAACATTCTTTTAAGCATCCCAAAATGCTGAAGAGAGCTTGAATTATATAAAATAGTAGCGCCAAAGATCTCGATAATTGCGGTGTATTTTATTATAGCAATAACTATAGCGCGTAGCTGATTGACATCGTTAATGTCCATCAGGCTTTGAAGCTGTGTAGAGGTCTTCCCTTGGATTTCTTTCTTCAACAACAAGGTAAAAAATACCGAATAGGTCATGATGCCCAATCCACCAATTTGTATAAGCATTAAAACAATTATTTTTCCCCATAGCGTTAAGGCAGTAGATATGTCGATCGTAGCCAGCCCGGTTACACAGGTAGCTGACGCAGACGTAAACAAGGCATCAATCCAAACAACAGGCTTCGCTTGTGAAAACGGGAGCATCAATAATAATGCGCCAATAAATATTGTTGATAAGAAACCTAAGACAAATACTTGATTTGCAGAAAATAAATGTCGTTTTTGAGCCATACCTTCACCACACCTAATATGCAACGAAGCCTAAGTCTATAGCCTAAGCTCCCCAAAGTAAACAAGACAATACATTATATTATTGTATCAAAAATATCCCAAAGTTCAGAGCTGATCAAAGTTTTCAGCCTGCACACAAATTCGACGATTGGTTAACACAAAAAAACAAATGAGTAAGTAGTTTGCACCACTCACCCATTTATCATATAAGAAAGAGAATATTCTTTTATAGTCAAAAAGTTATTTCTTCACACCTTCTTCATTAAGGCTTCGATTAAACTCAGATAATTTTTTTCAAGATACTGTAAAAAATTCACTACCCTATGATTTACGACAGAAAACTGTATTCGAAAATCGTAGTATTATTTACAATGCCCGCACTTGCATTTATGATGACGTTTATGCATCATCATGGCAATAAAAAACCCGGATACTCCTGCCATGAGAAGATGCGCATATTCCATGACCGGAACAAACCTGGTGTATTTGTCAGTAACTTCGATGACCCCGACCGGCTTAACGCCCAAACATCCACCGCCGCCACTGCCTTCGCCACCGGAAGACGGTTCCTGGACTTCAGTTGCCTTATTAGGATTTGTACCCCCGCCTCCGCCAAAACCATAGCCGGTCTTAGCTACCGGAATAATCGTTTTCCCATGCGCTTCAATAGGATCTCCGTATACTTTTTTTACACTGGCACTATCCTGCAAACTTTCTGCTATAGACTTGAGAAAATTTTGAACATCCATAACCATACCCCCTTTTGAATATAATTTATGGCAGCCAACATACACGATAAAGGTGATTAATAAAACAGGAAAATATCGTTATTCTCGTAATAAATTATTACACCCAAACCGCATCTGTCGGAACCGAAATCTATAGTCGGGTACGGACTTCATAAATGCCTGCCAAGATAGATGCTATCGCTAAAGGAATAATAAAATAGATTATCCGGTACAACAATAATGACCCGATAATTACCGGTGCAGGCAAATAAAAGGACAGCATGTAAAGAATGAGCGTATCGAATACCCCGAGCCCTCCCGGAACATGGCTGACAATTCCGGCAATTTGCGCCAGCAAAAAAATAGCGAGATAAGCAGGATAAGAAAGGTCAGTATACGAAGGCAACAGAACGTAAAGAACACTTCCCGCAAACAAAAAATCCCCTACTCCCAGAAGAAATTGTAGCACTACCAGTTTTATGGATGGCAAAATCAGCTCCCTATTTCCCCAAGTTATTGGTTTCCGATAGAAAACGATAAAGCCAAAGTAACCCATGGCTATTGATAAAAGCACTATGCCCAGAAGCCGTATATTTGTAAAAGGCAACCGCTCCAGCATAGACGAGTCTTGAGGACTCAGCACAAAAACGATACCGCTCGCGGTAAGCAATCCGACTAAAAAGGTAACGACACTAAAAGTGATAACTTTTGTTATCTCCGAATTGTTAAATCCCCAAGCAGAATAAAACCGGAACTTAACTGCGCCGACACTGAAAATCGACAACCCTATATTGATACTGAAAACATTGCTGATAAAGGATGCGAAGGCAATATAACCATAGTTTAACGGATGCCGGATGTAATATAAGGCAACGACATCATAAAAGGTCAATAGCAAATAACTGAGAAGAGAAAACAAAGCAGCAAAAAAAATTCTGCTCCCGGAAATACTGGTTAAAGCATGAAGGAAATCGCTGTAGGTGTAATTTCTCAATTCATTATAAAGGATTGAAAAAGATAAGATCAACAATAAAATCACTACTAATTGTCCGGCAATTTGTAATAATTTTTTTGTCATTATCCGAACCCTCCATAACAATCAGTTAAATTGATATAATTTTCGTTCGTATTATATAAACATAACAGCTATTATTCAAAGCATAATCTTCAATACAACAACTGCATTTTTTTACAGAAAAATAATCATTCGAAGAAGAAATCAAACGAACTGTCAAAACGAAATTAATCCGGTTATAATTGGAATGACGATTATTCCGATAAAAAAGTTATAATGTTTAGCCTGCTGCCGATCGCGGGTATGAAGTATATTTTCTAATTTCGAGGAGAATTAATATGAATATTAATATATTAGAGTTTATCAGCAAAGGCGGAATAGTAATGTACCCGTTACTGATGATAACCTTCCTTGCCTTCACCTTCAGCTTTGACAGATATTTCGCGCTGAGAAGGAACCGCAGCTTTAAGGGATTGATAGATAAAGTGCGGGAACTGTTAAAAGAAGGGAAATTCGAAGAAGCCGAACAACTCGTCGCGAATAAAAACGGAGCTATCCCTCGATTACTGGAAAAAGGCATCTATTATATACACCACGAAGAATCCTTAGTCGAGGATCGGTTAAAAGAGCTGATTTACGAAGAAATGATCGATCTGGAAAAACATTTACCAACAATCAGCACATTTGCCGGATTAATGACGCTGATGGGCCTGCTAGGAGCTGTAACAGGAATGATCTCAGTGTTTAATGATATCGCGATGGTCGGCACCGGAGATGCGCAGGCTGTAGCACGAGGCCTATCGGAAGTATTGGTAAGTACACAGACCGGCCTTGCAGCAGCAATACCTACCCTCTATTTCCATAATCACCTATCGATCATGGTTGATCAGATTGTACTGGACCTTAAGCGCACGGCAACTATGCTAATCTTCATGTCCCGATTACATAAACAGAAAGGTTAATCATGTTTGACGAAGAATTCCGTGTAGTTCGGCAACGACGATGGGTGGACCTTACCCCGCTGGTTGATCTTACGTACATATTATTTATCTTTTTTATTGTCACTACCACCTTCGCAAAAACCGGGATACCGGTCAACGCACCGCAATCGAAACATGTCGAGTCAACCAAGTTAGTCCAGCTTGATGTATATATCGACAAGAACGGGAGTTATTTTTACGAGAGCGCCCCGATAACCGGACCACAACTCCATCAGCTTATCCAACAGAAAATACTAGTACATAAAGATACGGTACTTGTCCTCAATCCGGATAGAGACACCAAAACACAATATCTGCTGGATGTTATCGACATAAGCAAGGATGCGGGAGCGACAAATTTCTCTATCGCCTCAAAAAAGAAACTATGAAAAAGTCTGCATTCCTCTCAGCATTGTTAATAATTTTTCTGCTCTTTTGTCTTTCCAACCAGCATAACAAAAAAAATACTTACGTCATCGAGAGTACTACGATTGTCTTAAACGAACTGAGAACAAACGAGATTACCACTCAAATCCCTGCCAAACCAAAGCAGCCCACCCCGAAAGCCCACCCCAAAACAATTGCCGAAATTGATAAAGCAGTACAATCTCAGACAAGAGAGGGTCGGCAGGAAGCTCAGGCCAACAACCCGGATATTATTTCTATTGGCAGCAGTAAAGATCTGCCGGTTGCGCAGCCGCAAATGCAACCATCAGGAGAGGATAGTACTGCACCTCCGGCAAGAATTGTCGTTCCCGCCGAACAACTCCCCTCGGTGCCATTATTGTTGTATGGTTCTCAGCCGGAATACCCTCCCTTTGCGCGAGAGCACGCCATCTCAGGGCACATTAAAATACAAATGCTCGTTAATGAAGAAGGAAAAATCGAAGAATTGAAGGTCCTCGAAGGCAACGACGAATTCGGGTTTATTACCGCTGCGAAAAAAGCTATCATACACTGGAAATTCGAACCCCTCAGGTATAAAGGCAGACCGGTTGCGTTTCTCCTGGATAAACCCTTTAAGTTCATTATAGAAGACTAATGTTTGCCATACCTCTCATTTCACAAAAAAAACCTCCGTAAAAGAAATATGGAACGAAGCTATTTCCGTAAAGCTCAAGGCGATTCTTTTACTGGCATGGCAATAAAAAGTCCGGTTATACTGGAATTTTCCCATTTATTTGTCTACAATAATACTATTAAAAGGAAAGAAAGGCCGCGAATTATGGAAATCTCTGATATTATCAACCAGACTAAAAAAATGATTGAAAACAAGGAATATAACAAAGCGCTTAAATTTACACAATCAATCGAGGATATTGCAGGAGACCAAAAAGCTCAGATACTATTTCTTACAGCTATCATCTACTTCAAGAAAGAAAACTACTCGAAAAGTGCGCACTATTTCGAACAGATCTTTGATTATGTATTAGAGAATTTTTCATCTCACTGGGACGGGCACGAGTTAATGTACAGCTTGTTTTTAAAAAGAAAATATGATCTGTGTTATAAATATATAGACAAATACCTGTCAGCAAATCAGCATGACGGCGGGGCGTACAAAGCAAAAGGAATAATGCACTATAAAATGGGAAACTGCGAAAAAGCATTGGAAACATTTTTACTTGCAGTATCCCTTCTCCCCAATGACAGCCAATTAATGCTTAACATCGCGCAGATGCACAAGGAGCTTGAAAACCGAAAAGAGGCTATGTCATTTTATGAAAAAGCCTATGAATGCAGTAACCTGACCCCGGATAGTAAAGCAAAAATCATCAACAGTATATTTGACGCTATCATCTTTGAACGGCAGGGTGACTGTAATTCTTGTAACGGGCAAGACACATGCTGCCAAAACGTTACCCTATCCTATTTTAGTAAACAGATTAATTCTCAGTCGCTATTGAACCAATTACTGATAATAGATCCTCGATGTAAAAACTGGGTACATACCGCAACAAATGAATTTGGCAATTGGCTATTCAACTGTAAACATTTAACAACTGACAGAAAATGCGCGATTCACAAAAAAAGACCGCAGTTATGCAGAGATTTTCCTAATCATTTCTGGGACACAAAAAGTTATGTTAACTGTTCATACCAGTTTGTGCTTCAAAATGATATCCCGGCGTTTACTTCAGCAGCGTTATTAAAGGGAATACTGCGGGTACTAGAAGAGGAAAACAAACATGCTGAAATAAAAATCCTGAAAGAACAAAACCAGGGCCTTTCAGGTATAATTGGAATATGAAATACCTTATTTACATCGTTGCATACAATGCGCAGGACCATATTAGCGGTGTATTGGAAAGAATTCCTGCCGATTATCGGAATAACCCGGAATACTGCATTCTGATAAGCGATGACTGTTCCAGCGATGCAACTTCAAAAATAGCCTTTGAGACCTGCAAGAAATTGGGCTTCAAGCATTTCAACATATTCAGGACAAAGGTTAATCAAGGATATGGCGGCAATCAAAAAATAGGATATCGTTATGCCTGCGATAATAATTTTGATTATGTCATCTTATTACACGCTGATGGACAGTACCCCCCGGAAGAACTGCCGGCCTTCGTTGCACATTCCAAAAATGCTCCCGATGTCATCTTAGGATCAAGAATGCTTGAGAAAAAAAACGCACTCCGCGGCGGCATGCCGATATACAAATTTTTTTCGAATATACTGCTCACCAAAATACAAAACGCGCTCACTGGCACTAACTACTCCGAATATCATACCGGTTATCGGGCATATGCAATTTCTTTTCTAAAAGCTATCCCTTTTGAATTAAACTCAAGTGATTTTGATTTTGATACTGATATTTTGCTCCAAGCCAAAATACTCAACAAAAAAATCACAGAATTCCCGATTGTTCCCAGATACGGAGACGAAATATGTCATGTTAATTTAATTAAATACGGACTAAATATCCTCAAGATATCGCTAAAATTCCGTTTACAGATCTTAGGTATCGGCTGCAGTTTAAAGTTTCGAGGAAGTAAGCAATTTGCTTACAAAAAAAAGGGACCCTTCAAATACTCTACCCATCATCATCTTCTCGATATCATAAGCACGAAAAAACCAAAAAGAATACTGGATATTACAGCAGGAATAGGACCGTTAACCGAACCTCTCAAAAAGCAAGGCATAGAAATAACCGGAATCGACCGGAACGACCGTCAGGAGAATTATTACGACAATTTCTATAAAGCTGATATTGAAAGTTTTGACTGGGATAAGCTAACCGGAAAGCCATACGACATGGTATGCCTACTCGAAATACTGGAACATCTGAAGGAACCCGAAGACCTGCTTATCAAACTCAAAAAACACCCGCTGCTTGATAATGCGTTGTTTATTATAAGTATCCCGAACACTGCCTTTTTCATAATAAGGATCAATATGCTGCTGGGCAGATTTAATTACGCTGATCGCGGTATCTTAGATATCGACCATAAGCGTTTATTCACATATTCTTCCATCCATAATGTATTATTGGAATGCGGGTACAAGGTAAACAAAACGATCCCTGTCCCGCCTCCTTTCGAATTACTTGGAACAAATTTCATATCTCGAAAAATCAAGGATCTTTTTCATTATTTGGCAATCCCTCTTCCAGGGCTTTTCGCCTTTCAAGTTATTACTATAGCTTATAGCATTCCAGTAGCCATAGATGTTTATAAGCCATACGAAGACTATAGTTTAAATATACGACAATGATCTCTGTCACAAATCTGAATAAACTAACGATAAAAACCAAATTATTTAGCTGTAACATTATAATTTAGCACCTTTCTTAGTTCTGTTTATGTATCGATCCTTTTAGCGGATAGTTGCAAATATTTGGGGCTCATTGCGGACTTTCCAAGATAGATAAAGCTGACCGAATAGATCACGAACGGCGGATTATTTTGAAAAAAACAGGCTAACAGGATTAACAGATTCTCGGTAACTGATCACCAGACAGGACATCAACGATCCGATGGCTGCCTAGAAAGGTCTTAATGCTAACAATAGGCTCACCAGTAGAAACTTCTCCGATTAATGCGGCATTTTTCCCATAGGGGGATTTTTTTAGCACCGCTAAAACTTTTTCAGTTTCTTCGGGATCTACAAAGATAAGTAGTTTTCCTTCGTTTGCCACGTAAAGAGGATCTAGGCCCAGCAAATCACAGGCACCTTGGACTTGAGGATTTATAGGCAATTGCTCTTCATAGATAGTAATAGCAACAGCAGATTGCTGCGCAATCTCATTGAGAGTTGTAGCAACTCCGCCCCGGGTAGGGTCCCTCATACAACGAATACCGCTACAAATAGCAAGCATCTCTGAGATCATGTTATTAAGAGGAGCACAGTCACTCTCCAGGGTTGTCTGAAAAGACAAGCCTTCACGCAAGCTCATAACAGCGATCCCATGGTCCCCAATAGTACCGGAAACAATAACATTGTCTCCTGGATGAACATACTCTCCACCAATCAGATAGTTTGATTTCTTTATGCCAATCCCGGTGGTGTTAATGAAAATACCATCAGCAGCACCCTTTTCAACTACCTTTGTATCTCCGGTAACAATAATGACACCAGCCTCATCAGCTGACTTTTTCATTGAACCGCATATTCGCCGAAGGTCTTTCATTAAAAGCCCTTCTTCGATAATAAAACCAACTGTAAGATACTTAACCTCCGCGCCACTCACCGCCACATCATTCACGGTTCCGCAGACTGCAAGTTTACCGATATCGCCGCCAGGGAAAAAATACGGGCTGACAACAAAAGAATCCGTCGATACAGCGATTGTCTCTCCGGCCGAACATAAGGCAAAATCATTAAGCTTATTCAATAACGGATTGGAAAAATACTCATTAACAATTTCATTGACCAGTCGATGCATCATCTTTCCCCCACTGCCGTGAGAAAGCAATATAGTCTCTTCCATCATTATACCTTTCCGCAATTCAAAAATAATTACAATATTTCTAATTCCTTGAGTATCTGAAGTGTTTCCTGCGCATCAGCTTCCTCAAGTTTATTAATCGCAAATCCGGCGTGAACAAGGACCCAATCTCCGATGTTAACATCAACCAAAGCGATACTGATTTTTTGCTTTATATCCTGAACAGATACTATCGCACTATTATTATCGCCTTTTTCAATAACCATTGCCGGTATCCCTAGACACATACTACATCACCTCATTCGCAATTATTAATTGACCCAAAGCAAGTCCCCCGTCTCCCGGAGGAAGTATACGTTGTAAATAGACCTTAAACCCTTTTCTCGTTAACGCTTCTTCTGATTTACTGCTGATAAGAGAGTTCAAAAAAACTCCCCCTGACAAAACCACACGATCAAGCCCCGTTTCAGTGCGTAAAATATCACTGATTTTCAGGATATATCTGACAACAGTGTTATGAAATTTCGCACTGAGAATCGATGAAGGGATCCCTTTCGCCTCTTCCTCAAGAATGGATCTTATAATATTTTGCCAGTCCCATATATAATAGTTGTCTTTGCATATTATTTCAACCGGGTAGTCATCCACCACCGATTTATCAGCAATACTCTCAAGGATAATCGCAGCACCAGCCTCGTACCGGGCATGATTACCAAGTCCCAACAACGCAGATACGCCATCGAACAATCTACCCATACTGGAAGTATCTGGAGAATTAACACGTTTCTCTATCATCTGAGTTAAGATGGTGAGTGTTTCCTGCTTAATATCACGAAGAAAATCAAACCGTCGCAAATCGCAAGCTCCTAAAGAATTAACAATCAACGAAAGCGCTGTTCGATATACTTCATCACTGCATTTATCGCCGCCGGGAAGCCGGAAGTAGTCAAGATGGCTTTTCCGTTCAAACTTCGAGTACGAAACAATCCCACTCTCACACCCCCAGATGGCGCCATCATCGCCGTATCCCGTCCCATCCATGGCAATGCCGATTACCTGCCCGTCAATACCGTTCTCCGCCATGGTGCTCACAAGATGAGCATGGTGATGCTGAATCCCGATGACAGGAAGTTCCTTTCCTTTGGCCCATTCGGAAGAAAGATATTGAGGATGCTTATCGCAGGCCAGGATATCAGGAACCAGCCCGAATTTCCGTTGATAATCCAAAATACTCTCTTTAAAAAACCGGAACGTTTCTATATTTTTCAAATCTCCGATATGAGGCCCGACAAAAATAGTATCCCCTCTGTTAATTGCAAAAGTATTTTTTAACTCAGCACCAACAGCAAGTATGGTTTTTTTCAAACCCTTGTGCTTGATAATTCCAGGGACGTATCCACGTGCACGGCGTATCGCCTGTGGCTTTTCATTGATTACTTTGAATACCGAGTCATCGATTCGGTTAGAAATCTCTCTATTATGGACCAGAATATAGTCAGCAATAGAAGCTAGGCCCTCCAACGCAACAGCATCATCTTTAATGATCGGCTGTTCGGAAATATTAGCGCTGGTCATAACCAGTACCGGAATCTGTTCCATTAATAACAAGTGGACAGGCGTATATGGCAGCATCACACCAAGCGAATTATTGTCGACCGATACATTCGAAGCGATATCGGCAGATTCTCTTCTTTGCAAAAGAACAATTGGATTCTGAGCACTAGAAAGCAGAAGCATTTCTGCTTCGGAAATATAACAGTATCTTGTCACCGTCCCGATATCTTTACACATAATTGCAAAAGGCTTATCTTCTCGATATTTGCGTTCCCGCAAGTTCTTCACCGCATCATGACTTCGAGCATCACAACATAATTGATACCCACCTAAGCCTTTTATTGCAACAATCTTTTCAAATGCTAGCTGTTGTATTGCAACCCCGATCGGGTCAACAACATTTTCAATGCGCCCTTGAGCCGAATTATATAATGCCAATACAGGTCCGCATACCGGGCACGCATTCGGCTGGCTATGATATCTCCTATCAGAAGGAGTATCATACTCAGCCTGGCATAGCGGGCACATTGGAAACGACTTCATAGTCGTATTTACTCTATCATAAGGAATATGTTCAATGATTGAATACCGCGGGCCGCAATAGGTACAGGTTGTAAATGGATAACGATACCGGCGGTTCTGTTCATTCAAGAGATCGTCCCGGCAATCTTTACAGGTTGAAAGGTCCGGCGAAATATACATTTTATTTTCGTTATCTGTTTTACTGTTTATTATTGAGAATTCTTTATATCCTGAACTGGATGTACTTTGGACTTCCAGTGAATCGATAAAGGCAATTGCAGGCTTTTCATTTTGCACTTTATCAAGAAATATCGTAAGGATTTCCGGTTCGCTTTCAGCCAGGATAAAAACACCCTTGGAAGAGTTACCTACATATCCGGCAATACCTAATGAATTAGCCAAACGGTATATAAACGGGCGGAACCCTACCCCTTGGACAATTCCGGAAATTTCGATGTTATATGCTATTCGGGACATTAATATGAGTTTCTAACCAGTTAATCCATGTATCGATCCCAGTCTCTTTGCGAGCAGATATCTCGAAGATAATAGCTTCCGGATTAAGCTGAGTAATATCCTTTTTGGCCTTCTCCAAATCAAAATCGCATAATCCCAGCAAATCGATCTTATTAATAATAACCACATGCGCTTTAGTAAAAATTGAAGGATATTTGACCGGCTTGTCATCCCCTTCGGCAACGCTCAGCACCACAACCTTATAATCCTCTCCAAGATTATACTCAGCAGGACATACCAGATTCCCAACATTCTCAATAATTAACAAATTCGTATCATCAGAGATAAATCCTGATTGAATCGCTTTTTTTACTTGATTTGCATCAAGATGACATCCGCCACCGGTATTAATCTGCATTACAGGCCGTTCGAATTTGCCGATCCTCTGAGCATCAAGCGTTGTAGCAATATCTCCTTCGATAACAGAAATTTTCAACAGCGACTTCTGCGCATATTCCAATGTTTTTTCAAGAACAGTTGTCTTCCCGGCTCCCGGAGAACTGATGAGATTCAAGACAAACATCCCTTGTTTTCTAAAAAACTCCTGATTCTCTTCTGCAAGCGCATCATTTGCCTTGAGCACATTTGTTAAAACTTTAATTTCCATTATACAACCTCATTCTCTCACCAGCTAAGATGAGCTATTCTAACTCAATACTTTCAATATAAAATTCATTTCCACTAATAATTGAATATCTCAACGAATCGCAATTCGCACACATCCAAGGAAGATCATCCACAACATACTCAGTTTCACATTTTTTGCATCTAAGCCTGACAGGATTGGTAATTATCATCATCTCAGCATTATCGGCAATCGTACCTTCTTTCATAATATCAAAGCAAAAAGTCAACGAGTCACTGACAATCCCTGTAAGTCTTCCGATTCGGATATTAATCTTGATAATTTTTTCAGCTTTCGCCTTTTTACCCTCTTCCAAACACAAATCCATGATATTCTGAGCGATACTCATCTCGTGCATAACAGTACTTTCATTAATCAAAATATAACAGTCCTTTTTATTTTACACCTTTCATTTATACAATCAATGTTTATTTTGATTATATTATTGTAATCAACTTAAACAACAATCGGCACTGACCATCTTCCTTTTAATTCGAGGTCATTTCGCAGGCCAACTGAGATCAATATTGCAGGGCAATCGCTTGCTGACGGTTTGTCGTACCTGCTAAAAACATGCTGGAATGACAGGAGTTGATATGCTAATTAACAGGATATCGACTAAGTATGCGATTGCCTGTCAATATTTGCACTTGCAGTATTTATTATTTACAATATAATTAATTATATGAACAGAAAAATATTACTCATTGATGACGTTGTTAGCATACTTACAGTATTTTCTTATAGTTTAAAACAAGCGGGATATGATGTCTATACTGCGGACAATTGCACTGACGGATACAAGTTAGTAACCGAAATACTTCCTGACTTAATAATAATTGACAACAAAATGCCAACTGGTATCAGCGGCTGGGAAACCACAAAAACCATCAAATCAAACCCTATAACAAGACACATCCCGATTGTAGGGTTTACCGCTTATACAGGCAAAAACGAAATAGCTAACGGAATGAGATCGGGTTTAGATGAAATAGTGCTCAAGCCAGTTTATATTGACGAGTTACTAACAGTAATCAGGAAATATGTTCGCTAACTCTCCCCAAAACACAATTTCCCCTCTATCTACTCAATATCTGGCATAGAAGTCCTCTTAAATTGTAAATTGTATAATTTACGGTAATTTCCCTCATCAATTTTCATTAATTCCTCATGAGTACCGATTTCGACAATCGATCCGTTATCAAATACAAAAATACGGTCCGCATTAACAATAGTTGACAACCTATGAGCAATAACGAATGAAGTTCTTCCTTCCATCAGCTTATACAATGCATCCTGAACCAGCCGTTCCGACTCAGTATCGAGTGCCGATGTCGCCTCATCAAGGATCAAGATCTTCGGATTTCTGAGGATAGCCCGGGCAATCGATATTCGCTGTTTCTGGCCTCCGGACAACCTCGCACCTCGCTCACCAACCCTTGTATAAAAACCATTTTTTAACTTTACGATGAATTCATAGGCATTAGCCTTTTTGGCAGCTTCAATAATTTCTTCCATTGTGGCATCTAATTTTCCGTAAGAAATGTTGTCCTTAATTGTGCCGCTAAAGAGCATTGCATCCTGAGGAACTATCGCGATCTGATTCCGAAGGGAAAATATCTGGCAATCTTTAATATTTATCCCGTCAACCAGCATACGGCCATCAGTGGGATCATAAAATCGCGGAATAAGGTTCGCAAAAGTAGTTTTTCCTGAGCCACTAGCGCCAACAAGTGCGACGATCTCTCCGGGAGTAACGGTTATATCTATATTCCGAAGCACATTCCCTTCAGATTTCTCATAATAAAAGTTAATATTCTCAAATCTCACTTCACCGTTAATGCTATCAAAGATGATCGGCTTACTGATTTCTTTAATACTGGGCTCTATATCAATAAGGGTAAAAACTCTTCGCGCCGACGCCATTGATCTCTGGGTCTGAGTATAAACACGGGATAAAGCCAAAATAGGATCTATTAACAAAAGTACGCCGATAAAAAAAGAGGCTAGTTCCGGACCGCTCATTTTTCCAATATAGATCTGATATCCCCCGAACCATATTACAAGAGATATGGCTGCGAATTGAAGCAGCTCAATAACCGGACTGCGTAATGCATCGATGCGAAGCCCTTTCATGGATATTTTAAAACTCTTTTCATTCTGCTTAGAAAACTTTTTAATTTCATGACCTTCCATGGTAAAAGACTGGACGATGAAAATAGCAGACAATGCTTCTTGGATGACAGAAAAAATATCCGCATTTTTTTTCTGGATCTTACCGGAGATTAATTTCAATTTATTTCCGAACCAATCAATAATATACATCAAAAAAGGAACAATAATTAACGTTCCTAGTGTCAATTGCCAGTTAAGGAAGGTGATATATCCAAGAACACCAATCAGCTTTATCAACTCTGGGAATACCGAAGTAAAATTAGACAGAATGGTACTCTGCACTTGATCAATATCGCCAAAAATACGAGAAAGAATGTCCCCGAGCTTCCATTTCTTAAAAAAATCCATTGATAACCGGTGAAGATGCTGGTACATATCCATCCGCATATCGATAATTATCCGCTGGGAAACATAAGACATAATATACGTCTGAAAAAATTTACATACAATACCAGAAAGACGAAGAATAATTGCATAAACTACGTATACGGAAAACAAGGCGAAATAATTATGCGTCGTACTACCGCTGCTTATTTTACTTAGTGTCTCAAAAATATCCCTTGAAAGAGGAACATTTAAAGCATTAGCAGCCCCATAAACAAGCGAGATTCCAAGAGATATCGCAACCCATCGGGTATGAGGTTTCATATACCTGATAAGTCTATAGTATAAGGTTTCTTTAAAAACACCTATTCTGATATCGATTTTTCTTTTAATATTTTCTAACGCCAACATGCTACCCTTTACTATTTCAGAATTTCACTAACAATTCTCTTAGCTGCACCAGGACTTCCCATTCTCTCGAAGGCATTATTTTTGCATTTGTTATAGAGTTGGGGTTTCTGTACCAGCTTCCACAATGTTTTAGCCTTCTGCCCGGCAGTGCCTTCGATGACTATCAAAGATTCACCTAACAATTTTCCTTGGTCTTCAATCCTTTTTTTACAAGTCTGCGGACCGCGGCCTTCCCACGTAAATACAGGTTTCCCGAATCCAGCTGCCTGCTCATTAGCAGTACCAGCCATACCAATAACAAAATTGCTCTGGGAGAGAACATCTCCAAACTTATCAGTAAAAATAAATCTTCGCGGGTTTAACACAGCGCCTTCGACTACCAACATCTCTTCAAGATCTTCTTTCTTGATCGTAGGTGCTACCGCAACCAGAAAACGGGCTTCGAGTTCGCTCTTGCGAATATGCTGGTATAAATAAACCAGCACATCCAGAATAGATTGGAAATTTTCATAAGCTTCTTTGCGAGAACCAGGCAATATCCCGATAGCTACCTCATCATCAGCGATATCAAAATTCACATTACTTTTAAGGATCGCATCCATCATGACATTACCAAAGAAATGAGTGTCCACACCATAGTTTTGAAAACTCTGGGCCGTAAGATTGTCTCGAGGAAAAACTTTGGTAGCAAACCGTTTGATCAGCTGCTTCTCTATGGGATAATGACGCTCAATATAATTAGACTTTGCAGTGGGGAGAAAATAGAGCCGGCACTTCTTCTTAGCAATAGCCCCCATCAATAAACAGAAAACATCGCCAATACATACAATCTTATCGAATTTATTTTTCTGCATTAATAAAATGACCATCTGCCGGGCATGATGGATTAGCATACCAGCCATAATATCTCTTAAAATCACGGATTTTGAGGTTAAGAAACCTCCGCTTGGCATTTCTTTCGGTTTGCCAAGTATTGTAAGCTCCATACCTGCATATGATTTCCCAAGGCCCACCAGCGGCATTACGGAAATCTCAGCCTCTTCATACTGTTTTTTTATCTCTCTTGCAAGAATAGAACCAATTAAATCTTCACCATTTCCATTACTTATTATTAGTATTTTCAAAGATTTATCTCCCTATTAAGCAAATATTCTTTTAATCCATCTTTCCAATCCCGGATATATATGTCCAATGAATTTATTTTGCTTTTCGATAAAATCCCGCTCTTTGGCCTTGAAGCCGGTCGAGGATACTCATCCGTAGAACAAGGAGCAACAGATACCTGCTTATCTAAAAACGAAAAAATAGCACCGGCAAATTCATACCAGCTACAACTACCTTCATTGGTAACATGGTAGGTTCCATATTTCTCTGTCTTTATGAGCTTCTTTGATATTTCCACCAGGTCCTTCGTGTACGTCGGAGAACCCAACTGATCAGCAACCACTTTAAGAGATGGATTCTTATCAGCAGCAGCAACAATCGTTCTTACAAAATTCTTCCCGTTCTCGCCATACAACCAGGCCGTTCTTATAATAAAATATTTAGAACAAAACCGGCGGACATTCATTTCCCCCACTAACTTGGACTTACCGTAAATTGACAACGGGTTAGGAATATCATCCTCACAATATGCTGTTTTTTTTAAGCCGTCAAAAACATAGTCCGTTGAAAAGTGGACAAGGACCGCATCTATTTCGTTGCACACCTTTGCGATATTTCCAGGTCCTTCGCCATTGACAGCATAAGATTCATCTTTCATTATTTCACATTTATCCACATCAGTAAATGCGGCACAATTTATTACTATGTGCGGTTTTATCTCTAATAATAAAGATTTAATTGATTCCATATTTCGAATATCCATATCAGGATAATCAATACCGGTAATATAGTCGTCCTTGGAGTGATCAGAAAGGAACCGAGACCCGAGCATACCATTTGATCCGATAATTACTATTTTTACCATGATATATCCTTTATCCTTTATTATTATTTTTTTTATTATTTACCATTTTCAAATACCGGTCTTTCCCTCTGCGCTTTTTATCATCAACCATTGCTTTAGTATCGTCAGATATTTTTTCTATTTTCGAATCATTTACGTCAATATATCTTACCGGGAAGAACTTTTTTTTAATTTCTGCTACCTTCATTATTTTAAAGATTACCTTTACAACCCCCTGCCCCCCATCGAGCCGGTACTGGTCTCCCGGCTGCACGGACTGGACATATTGCCTGCAATAACCACTCCTCAAAAAACTCAGGACTTCAGATCGCAAAACACCCTCGCCTTTACCATGAATTACCAGAAGTTCATCAACGCCTTTACTGTAAGATAGCGGGATAGTTTGCTCAAGCCTAAAAAGGGCCTCAGCAACAGTATACCCATGCAAGTCAATTTCTTGTCTCTGAAGAGCCATTATTAAGTGGTTCTCCTTTGAAGATCATTCAAAGCGGTTACAGCTTTTCTTATTTTTTCGAGCACGCCACCGGTCCCCATAATACATTTCGCATCCTCAACTGACTTTCTAATTGCATTCTGGTCTTTTGCATACTGCAAAATAAAATTAGCCACATCTACCGGCACAAGCCTTCCGACTAACTCGGGAACAATTGTCTTTTTAGCTTTCATGCTGGGAATAGAAAAAAACTTCATCTTTTTTTCAAGAATAACAACAGCGGTTTTTTTTAAGTATTTACCAAGAAAAGGTATATTTCCTATTAAACCAAAAATTCCCTCTAATGGAATTTCTTCAGGATTATTAAGTGGGATAATAACACATAAGGGAATGCCGGCGATCGCTGCCTGGGCAGTATTGGTACCAGGAATAGTAACCAGCAGATCGGTATTACTAAAAATATCGACAGGGCTTCCCTTAAGAACGGCAAAAACAGAACGATCAAGCTGACTGTCCATCATCGCCGCTGCCTGTTCATTAATAAATGGTGAAAGCCCGATAAATAATTGAAAGCCCTCATTAACCAGAAGTTTCCCGATATCATTATAGAAAGGAATAAGCAGCTTAAAGTGGTTCGGCCTGCTTCCGGCAAAAAAAGTAATTCTTTTCACGGTGCCGATAGGTGCTGCTGCGCTTTTGATGCTTTTAAAAGCATCGACCATTAAATCCCCATCATTTTCTCTCAAGAAAAAATAATCGAATTTATTCCGGAAATTTGTCAGTCCTTCTGTGTATGCAATTGACCGATAGCCTAACCGTTTTTTAAGGAGATACGCCCAGAGCAAATCTCCTCCCAGAAAAATAACAATCCCCCTTAACGCCATCGGGGTACTATCCGGAAGTTTTTTACTATTAAAAAGTTTCATAGTTTCTGCCGGTGTTAATACTGAGGATATTCCCTGGATGCTCTCAAGATACACCTTCTCATTACCACTTGCAAATCTACACGGAAGCAAGGCAACAATGATTCTCGCATTAATATATTGCCTAAGCTCTGCTACAACCGGCTCAACCCAAGAAACAATTTCACCCGGTCCATTTGTAGTTATCACAATATCTAACGTTACATTGTTAGTCATAAAGTAGCCTGTTTCAATGAACTCATATCCGAATCGTCAGAAAAATTCAGGTAACAATTCTTCACTCATAACAAGCAACCTTATGCTATCTTCGAATTAGTGCCTGCTAAAGTTATAATACTATACCATAATTGATATTTTTTTTTAAGCCGGACTTGTTAGGGGGGAAAAAGGCAAAGATAATAACTTCTAGGGGAGGTGTTTCAGCTGCTGTAACCTGTCACGCAGCTCTTGAAGAATGCGTTGCCGGAGCTCTTCTTTACTCCTGGTCTCTTCTCTGAGCAGTGAAGGTCGAAAGGGAGTACCAAAGCGGACAGAGATTCGATGCATCCTGGGAATAATTCTTCCACGCGGAAGTGCCTCAAAAGTTCCTTCGATCCACACAGGAACAACCACTGCGTCTATTTCGCTAAGCAGGATACCTAGGCCCGGCCGCAGAGGCAAAAATTCTCCGGTCGGAGACCGCTCTCCTTCTGGAAACCAGACAAGTTTTTTGTCCTGCTTCAGGAGTAGCGATCCGTAAGCCAGACTTGAAGAAACACTCCTACCCGGTTGCACAGGGACAGTCTGTGACAAACGGGTAATCAATCTCATAAATGGGTCCCTAAGCATAATCCCTGCCCACCCTGCCCAGTAGACTGAGGATAACCGCCTATATTCCAAGGCAACGGCAACTGCCAGTGGATCAATATGACTGGGATGGTTCGGTGCAAAGACTATCGGGCCTTGTTCGGGGATATTCTCACGGCCAAACACACGAAGACGGAATACTACCTTAAGAGCAACGGCAACCAGCAGATAACCGAAGTAGCGCATAATCCGCTGAAATATGTTCAATGGGTACAGCCAACTCATTTGTTCCTGGGAAAGGTTTTCCTCCGGATGTTCGATAATCGATTCAAGGGATGAGGATATCTTTCCCTGCCCTCCGCGAGCGATCTCCTGCAAGAGCTCACGAACAGTCCAGGCCCGGGTAAGAGATTCTTCACTTAATTCTACACCGGTTTCCTGTTGAATATCGAACGTGAGGCTAATCCACATCAGGGAATCTACACTTAACCCCGAGCGAAGATCCGTATCAGGCGTTAACCACACATTACGGAACCGTCGCTCCAGCATGAACCAGGCTTTTTTTGCTGCCAGGTTGCGAAGAAGTTCACGGTCTTGCATTAACATCTGGTCTATCGGCATTGCACCTTTTTGGCGCGGTCCTTTTGCCTTCTGCTCAAGTGCGGACTCATATAGCTCCGGCAGGAGATGACGGCGTATCTTGCCTAATTGCGTCCGCGGAATAGCCGCTGTCAAAACGGCGTACTCTGCAAGATGCATATAAGATGGCACCTTCTGTGCCTGATGATGTAAAGCGCCGCTGATTGCTATGTTCATATTGCCATTGTATATTTTGTTAACTATTTCCTGGTCTGGCACAATTAACGCAACCAACCGGTCTGTATGCAGAAAAACGCCGATTTCCCTTATTACCGGATCGGCTGAATATACTTGCTCCACCGTTTCAGGCTGGACATTTTCTCCTCCGGGAAGGACAATCAGCGTAGAGCGGCGCCCCACGAGAAATAAGTAGTTATCCTTATCGAGATACCCGAGATCACCGGTTCTAAACCAACTGTCTTTAGTCAAGACGTCTTCAGTCTCTTTTCTCAAGTGATGGTATCCGGAGAAAACACCAGGTCCATGAGCTAAAACTTCTCCGGTTCCGGAAGGATGTTTTTGTCGCACTACTGATGTATCGATCCTAATTTTGGTCTCTGATACCGGTCGGCCGACACTTCCAATCTTATCTTCATTGGAAAATTTGATAGTTAGCAAAGGCGATGTTTCGGTTAACCCGTATCCGATAGCCAGATCCCATCCATACCCGTAAAGCCGTTTCTCTACCTCAGGATCGAGGGGTGCTCCGCCGCTGGTTAGTATCCTAAGAGAAGTTCCTATTTTTCGATGAAGCGGATAAAGAAAAATGCGGCCTGCATTCAAGCGGATCAATCGGCGCAACAACCGGTTTATTGCGGCAATTGAAAGCAGAAAAGTGGATTTAATATACCCCAATAAACCACGCTTGCCCTCAATGCCCTGAAGCATAGCCTGATACAACCTCGGAACGCCGATCATAACGCGTGCCCGTCCTTCTTTTATTGCACGGAGCAACTTAGGCCCGGTTAGCGATTCGGGCAAAATTAAAGTACATTCCAGTGCCAGCGGTGCAAGTATACCGGTAACAAAGGGATAAACATGGTGAACAGGTAAAGGCTGGAGAACACGAAAACCTTTTCTGACAATTCCGCTCCGTTCAATGGTCTGTAACTGAAAAATCAGATTGGCATGCGTTAGCGGCACCCCTTTAGGTTGTCCGGTTGTTCCGGAAGTATAAAAAAGTGCCGCCCTGTCATGAGCACTTACCCTGCTCGCCCTCCCGTCACTAGTACCGATCCGGACATCTTCCCAATAGAGTGTGTCAGGAATTGCTTCTGCAGTCCGTTCCAGCAGGATAATAACAGAAGTGGGCCGGACCTTTTTTATAGTATCCACACCTGCCGCATCGGTCATTACTACTTCCGAGCCACTATCAAGGATAATATGTTCCAGTTCTTTTCCGCTAAGTTGAGAATCGATCGGAACGACAGTAGCTCCTGCACGGAATATACCCAGGCATCCGGCAATCCAATGAACACTGTTGCGACTGTAGAGGGACACACAAGAGTCTTTATTAACTCCCAAGCTCAAAAGTACCTGTGCTATATACTGTGCTTTTTTATCAAGTTCTCCGACAGTTACAGTATTCATGACCCCGTGCGTAAATGCTATGATCGCTTCTCCGCTTTGCCGGGCAAGTCGCTCAGCAAACTCTTGCAAGGAAGAAATATCTCCGGTTTTGTTGAGGGTTGTTTTCTGCATTATAAATAACCCTTTCTACTAAAAGGAAAAGTATTAAGATATCTTATGTTGCGGCGTATTATATGCTGTTTCCTTCCTTGATGTCCACCATAGACAGCAGCCAACCTCCTGCCATGAAAAACACTATAACTGAGGAAATACCAATCCGGTTGCTGTGCGTTAGGAGCGTAACCAAGCCGACAAACAACGGACCGATAATCGTTGCAAATTTCCCGATGACGTTGTAAAACCCAAAAAACTCTGTTGATTTATCAAATGGGATAAGACGTGAATACAGACTGCGACTGAGAGCATAGATACTACCCTGGAATAAGGCGATGAGAATTGCAAGAGCAAACAAGTGCCAAGATTTCTGAATGAAGTAGCCCAGAACTGAGATAAGTCCGTAGCCGGAAATAGTTACTAATACAGCGCCTTTGGCACCTATGCGAGCTACGACATACAAATAGAGTAAAGTTGCAGGAAAGGAAATAAATTGAACAAGCAATACCGCACTAACAAGAGAACCAGGAGAAAAGCCTAGAGCAACACCATAATCTACAGCCATTTTGCTAACAGTGTTGGCTCCATCGATATACAGCCAATATGCAAGCAGGAATACACCGACTGACTTATATTGTTTAATGGTGCCCAGCGTAGTGCGTACCTGCTTCCAGTCTCGAGAGAGTGACCTCGTGACGGAAGAGCGACTAGAAGGTGGTTCTTTGACGAACAACATAATCGGAATAGAAAACAGGGCCCACCATATTCCGACTATAAGGAATGATATCCGGATTGCTGTTTGACTATCCGTCACACCAAACCAATGCGGATACAGATAAAGCACAACAGAAAAGGCAAAAGCTATTCCTCCGCCGAGAAACCCTAAAGCCTCGCCAAATAAAGAAACAAAATCAATCTTTTTTTTAGAGGCAATAGTTAACAGTAATGAATCATAGAACAAATTAGCCCCCGAATACCCGAGTGAAGCCAGAACATAGAAAAAAACAGCCAATGCCCAGTTACCCATGCTTACAAAGTAGAGTGCAACGGTCATGATAATTCCTAAAAAAGCGAAAAAAGCTAAAAACTTTTTTTTGGCTGATCCCTTATCAGCAACTACCCCAAGGAAAGGTGCAAGCAATGCGAGAATGATACCAGCAATTGAATTGGCCAGGCCCAGATAAAAGGTACTCCTATCGAGAACTTCAGGCCCGGCCCAGTAAGTTTTGAAAAAAACGGGGAAAAAGCTCACAACAACCGAGGTAGGAAAAGCAGTACTACCCCAATCGTATAACGCCCAGGAAATAATTGGCATACGACTGTCTTTTATATTTGGGGCACCCTCGTCCGTCATACTGCTAAAAAACATAGGAACATTCTACAGCGCTGCCATCCCAGGATCCCCACCCTTGTCTAGGTCTCACAGAGTGCAATATTTTTAGATAAAAATTGCCTGTGAATTGGAATTTGGCAGTTAGAATTACTTTGCTTCTCGATTTTTCTGTATGTTTTTGGGATTGCAAAAATGCATAGCCATACTGCAGGTCAATAACAGGCATGAGCTGGTGTGTAAGCAAGGTCATCAGTCCCCAATAGGAATTAGAATTGTTGCCAGTCTTACCATCTTTGAAATACGTACTCACATACATTCCGGTAGTATCAATACTCATACCGGGAAGGATCGGTACCTGTATAAATGGCCTCACAATAAGCAAATTTGATTCTTGGTCTACACCCGGTTCTCGCTGCTCCTGCTCATCCAGGTAATCAAGAAGAAATCCACCGGTATACATGTCGGTTTTATTCTTCAAAAAAATTGTTACGTTATTTTCTTCATTACTTAATCGTTGCTGACCTGACGGTTCACTCCTGGCAACGAACTCTCCGGCTTTAAGTGAGGAATAATGAACTAAACCAATTAGGCCACGAGTCCTGTATAACCAGTTAAGAACATATTTGCGGGGATACTTTTTATAATAATTTTGAGATTCGGTCTTCTCATTATAAAGATAATCCAGGGTCCAGTACTGCGCTATAAAGTAATTATTAAAAAGCGAAAACCGTGCTGAATATCCGACATCAATAGAACTCTTGTCAAAGGTCGGCTCTCCGATAATGCCAAATCCCAGCGATGGCAGGATTCTATAACCGAATTCATAAATATTATGCAATTCTTGCTTTTCTAGCAGGCTCAATTCCGTATACCTGGCTGTCAGATAAAATGGCTCTGACACAGGAAGCGGTACAAAAAACTGTCTGTCTATAGCAAATTTGTTTCCGCTGATACTGGCAACCTGTACTCCGGCATAATTAAAACGCAGCGAATAATCGGCAACATAAGCTAACTCATTATCAATCGTGAATCCGGTATGAAATAACCGATTTAAATAATAAATTGTTCCATAGGAAGGGTCTTCCAGCGCATAAGCACACGTGGACAGCACAAAAAATGCCAACACTAGTATAATCTTACTTCGCAATCACGCACCTCGCTGACATGCGGATTATAGTACAAGGTGTCTATTTGCGAAATATTCACGTTTTGGTTATATATACAGTAAAACTATAACGATTATACCTTTTTGCAACTTTTCGCTAACCTTCTTCCTTGGCAATTCACCCCAGACAATTCTTTTCAAGGTACTTTTTTCAATTGGTTTCAACTAACAAAAGACATCTTTCACCATATCGAAATGTTTGAATGTCTATAATTATGGGAATCATTCTTATATAAGAAATGCAAATCAAGAAACAGGTGACTACCATGGCAAAAAAAATATACAAAGGAAACCCGTTATCTAGAAGAAGTATGGAACACCGGTTTGATTATCTGTTAAAAAGCGTATTGCATGAAATAGAAAACCAGGAGCTTTCGAAGCATTCTCCTGAATATAGCAATCTTGAACTTACCTCGAAACGAAATAAATCTATGTGACCGAGACCTCCTCGAACCTTAAAGTAGCAAGGGCGCAGTTTCTGCGCCCTTGCTATTTTATACCCAGAAAACGCTTTCTAAGAAACAACTCGCCAACAATACTTAACAACAATACCATTGCACATACTAAGATGAACAGATTGAAATGCTTATAATAATAGGTATTACCAGTGTTTTTTTTGATCTTTGCGATCATATACCCTTTAGAATTATACGCAATCAACCGGTTAATTTTCCCTGAAGGCTGTATTATAGATGATATGCCGGTATTAGCGCAGAAAAGTACTTGTTTTCTCGATTCAACGGCTCTGAACGCAGTAGCATTCTGATGTATTTTAAGTGCAATGGTATCAAAAAACCAGCCATCGTTGGTCACAACAACGGAAAATTCGCTCCCATTTTGGTGCTGCTGATAAAAAATTTCTGGAAATATTGATTCGAAACAAATAGAAACACCAAAACGCTCATGGTTAGAGGTAGAAAACAATTTGATCCCGTCACCGGGAGAAATATCTGCACCCATATATTGGAGAGTTTCGGGCAATAAATGGTCAATTAATTTTCGAAATGGCATATATTCCCCAAATGGAACAATCCGTTGCTTATCATAGCATTGAAGATTATTTCCACTCTGGTCCATAACAAACAGTGAATTATAGTATTTATCAGGAGTTCTTCGATTGGAACCAAAGAGCATATAACTTTTGGCTGGCAACAACTGAGCTAACTGCCGGTATAAAAGTTCATTTTGATTATACAGCCCGGGAATCAAGCTTTCTGGAAAAATGTAAAGGTCCGCATTAATCAGCCGCATAGTATTCATATCTTTATACAATTCCTGGAATATCTCGAATGAATACCGATAAGAAAGCTTTTTGTATTGGGCCACATTTGGCTGGAAAACCAGCGCTTGGGTAGAAGAACGGGCGATATCGTCAATATGCCTATCTCTGTGAAGGAATGTCATCCAGCTACTTAGAACGATTATAGCAGCAAGGAAATACCCACTGAACAAAATCTGGTTTTTCTTATGTGCCCCCCGCAACAAAACTATGCCCAGGATTAGTGAATTAACGAGAACAATAATGAATGAGAGAAGGTAAATACCGCCATATGCTGCAGATTGAGAGACGAGCCATTCCGCTTTTTGCGAATACGCCAGAGACCCTGCTGTCTGGCCAAAAGCGCCTTTCGATTGGAGCCATTCGAATAACACCCACACAAGCGGAGGAGCGAACACTTTCATCCATAGAGAATTGCAAATCTTGTAGAGAAAAATTCCCATAACAGAAAAAAGCAGCGTCAGATATAAAAAAGTCCCCAGCCACCCTGCATAGCCGAGCGGACCTACCCATTTAGAGACGATCGTAATCCAATAAAACAATGTTCCGTAGAAAATACTGCCAAATGTAAAACTGAGGAAAAAAGCCTTTTTAATTGTAGGCATTCTGAATAAGATAAAAAAATATGGAACAAGTGCTCCCCACGCAAGAAACGCCAGATTGTAATTATAAAATGACCTCCCTAATAAAAAGGCAGATACTATTATTATAAATATTTGTCCGGCAGCCATCATCGTACAATAACATTCCAATCCACAATATCCAGCCCGGAAATAGTCAAGGCATCATTTTGAGAGTACTCATCATCAACACCGGAGACACTGTTCCCCTGCTCGTTTGAAATATAACTGATGCTGTTCATCCAATCCGCGAGAAGGAAATCTCCCGTCCCAGTCACAATAAAAAAACGGATATTCTCACCTCTGGCATAAGGATGTGATAATTGATCAATTCTCACCGTAAAGGAAAGCCTGACATTACCGTTATTGTTATCAATACTGCCAATGGTTGAGGTTTGAATATTCGTGGTTATTGTTCCATCTGCCGGAAACGGGCCCTCATTAAGCTTCACTTCAGAGCCGTCAACCTCGATATAATCAAACCAGTTCTGATAGTAATGCTGAAAATAATAGGCTATCGGGTCCAATCCAAGTTCATCGCTAAGATAAAAGTCATTTAATCTATCGCGAAAATCCAGGTTATTATTATGAGGAGCATCAAAGAAAGGATATGGGCTATCAATACCATCTTTATCCGGGATTACGCTACCCAGAGTCGCCTCAGGTTGAGGGAAAATCACATAATAATTCGCAGTAGTCGTAGTAATTGGTCCGTTATAGTTAATAGTAAAAAACAGCTCGGACCCTGAATCAAATTTATCGGTCATAGTTCTTGCACACCCTTGCGTCACAACTACCAGCATGAATAGCATGAATAAGAGACCAGCTTTCAATATAATTATATTTCTCAACATTTCTTTAATCCCTTCTTTTAACCCGACATAGAAGCATATTTGATAAATATACCGCGCACTACCTTTGTTCCATAGACTTATCAAGACCTTGGATCTGCCATTTTTCAACCTTGTTCACCTTTGACTTCGTAAAGCCAACAGGGTCAGCTTCAAAGGCTTTCACCTTAAAAGTAAACTTATGTTCCTCATTTTGTCTTTGATAATCATACATATACTGCAGGCAGTCAAGCTCCCACATCACGGAGTAGCTGTTCGTCTTCCACTGTTTATTCGGAGCATCCCAGATTGTATTCCAGGTAAACTTCCAGTACTCCGATTCGCCGACCTGATGTACATATCCAAGCTCTGTCGAAGCTGACAGCAAGTTCTTTCGGGCGGGAAGATTAAGATCATGCCGAAAGCTCTGTTTTAAGTATAATTCCTTTGAAATATTCCATAACACATTAGTTATCAGCGGTTGCTGGCTCCAGAATTTCTGGGACCGCTTTCTCTCGATTGCAAAATAAGTATCCATATCGATAGTCAGCGTATTTAATGGTTTAAGCGTAAGCACTGTATGCACATCAACCGGATTCTTGTTAATAAAATTGTGATTCCAGGAAAACATCCAATTAAGCATCTTCCATTGAGGTTGCACAGGTGTGAGCTCAGAATACCTGGCAGGCAGTTCCTCTTTGGGAGACATAAGGTAAAACGTTAACGCCTGGCTCCGGGAAAAACTCTTCTGATGGGCTTGCGCATCAAAAAAGAATGGAGAGTTGGAATGCTCCGTCTTATCAAACATATCTATTCCCGGATAGTTTTTATTGAAGGTTAAAGAATAGTTGATACAATTAAACCAATTATTGTCCACACCAAAGGTATCAGACCGGTAATTGGACTGATCACCGGTACCGTAGAAATTCTGTTCCAGGTTTGACCGGAAAAAAAAGGTAGACCCAAGTTGTTCTATAGGAATACTCCGTGAAAGTGCCAGTTTTATACTATATTTATTCGTATCCATTTTGTAATCGGAGGTTCTAAGCTTTCTTCTCTCAATATAGTGCCCGAACAAAAAGCTATTCTGCACTTGAAAAATGTTAATCCAGCCGTTGCCCACCGGATTAGGCACATCAAGTGTCGCATTCTTAAGTGCGACATTCACAACCGGCAAACTTTTAACATTATATTTGTCATAATAATCGGAGGTAACCGTTTCCCCATCCATATCATCTACCCAGTTATAGTTTATATCCACACTATTAACCGGCGACCGGCTATCAAACCCTAATTTCGTCGTATAATTATGTTTTAAAGATTTATCAAATAAACTATTATTTGCACGGGACTGGATTAATTCGGGTGACAAACTGAGGGAAACCATTGTGAGTGGAGAATTCGAAAAATAAAAACTCTTATTATAGCGTTCACTTATCGTGGATCGATTTACCTTCCGGTCCTGTTCATCGATGGTATGGTATAAGCTTTGGCTACCGCCAAGAAACTCATTATTAAAGGAATATTTCCTTGAAATACTTTCATGGTACTTATCCCAATTCTTGCTCTCGTCATAGCCAAACTCATTTATATTAATCGCAATGTTATTCCTGAAATATGCGTTAGTCCTTTTATCGTAGAAATGGTCGAAAGAAAATCCATATTTTTCTTTATCTTTAGCGTATTTTATTGAAAAGTTCATCTTTTTCTGTTCTTTTTTTGAGTAATCGTTGCTATTTCGATCATAATTCTGGAAATAATAGCCGGCATTGGTAGTGAGATAAGGACTCAGCTTCGTATCATACTTCACGTCTGTATAGAACTTGCTTTCTCCTTTTAAGACTCCCGAAGTATCTATTATTCCGAATAGCTTTGCACTAAGATTAGTTGAATCATTAATACTCCAGCGCTGGTCAACACCAACACCATAACCTACTTTCTCATACCAGTCCAAAAGCACTAAGCTGCGATTACTCTTGTTCCAGAAATAGTCCCAGGTTGTTTGAACAAACCACCCGTTTTTCTCATCTTGTCCAATAACGGGATAAGAAAGAATTGGGTTCTGGTACCCAAGCCTATAGAACCAATAGGGTGAATACATGACCGGGACCGGACCGACAGAAAAAACAAGATCGTGTGCTTCTATCCTGCTTTTTGGATAGTACTCAAAGCTATTAGCATGAACACGATAATGTGACCCAGGATATTTGCAGGTCGTAAAATCCCCGCTCTCTCCCCAGTTTTTCTCCGGGTGCCGATGCAAGGTATCGGCCTTAAAAGTAACGATACCGCCGACATCTTTAGACCTGAGCTTTGCTTCGATATTATTAGCAATTGAGTACTCGTCATCAGCAAAGAGAACGAATTTATTCGAGCTGAAAGTATTGCCCTCCATCGTCCCATTGACGTGTCCATCAAAAATAAAGTGGTTTCCTGAAGGGTCAATAGACAAGGAATCAGAAGATATCAGAAAAATAGGGCTGCTTACTTCCACATTGCCGGAAGCATTCATAAGTGTACTGTTTTTGTCATATCGAAGATAATCAGCTTTAACAGCAATCTTTTCTTCGCTGGCACAGATATGAGAAACTGATAAAAACAACAAAAAAAATAGAAGAATAAATTTTATATATGATTGGAACATAGTATAATTCTTTAGCGTTCTTTATTTTATAAGGAGCTACTGCAAAGTAAACACAGCAATACAACTCCTATGAATTCGTCATCCAGGCAATATATGGACGAGTAGCGCTCTTAGTTTCAGGAAAAGGCAGGAATAAATTTCTGCTTCCACAATATTATAATATCAACATATAGCGCATAAAAAACAGTATTATCTGCAATAAAACATTTGGTTAGCAATACGCCGGTAAAATAGCAACTTATATTACTTAATATCTATAAGCTCTTCTTCCAATTTGAAAGAAGATTTTTTGAATAGAAGCCGTTTACGCGCTAACTCAGGAAGGGTACATTCCGAATAGGCTTGTTCCCAGTATTCAAGCGCTTTATCAACCTCATTAAAATGATAACAAATATCGCCCAAATTTAGCAAAGCATTACTCAACTTGGGATCAAGCGCAATGGCCTTATTATATAACTCTCGTGCACTTTCCATTTCGCCTGACATGTAGTGCATCAATCCCATATTTGCATAAATGATTGCCATATCAGGATTATCTTCCAATGCTTTCTCGAAAAACTTTTTGGCCTCTTCATTATTTTGTTTCTCAAGATAGAGGAGCCCAAGATTATTATAAATAATGGTTAAGCTCTGGTCTAACTGCATCGCTAACAGAAACTCTTCTTCAGCCGCTTTAATCCTTCCCTTCAAAAAATGGTTAACCCCTTCATCATTATGTGACTGAGAAAAAGAGATATCCATAACCATTCCGGCACGCTTGTCTTTTTTTACCAGATTTCGTTGCTCTTTGTTTGGTGCCCATACCACTATCATTTCTGAATTTTCATATTCTCGCTTTATCCCGAGAAGCGCTTTTCCGGCAGTGTTTGCCCAACTCATGGAATTAATCTCTTTGATCCTGGTTTTAACAGAACTAAAAGAAATATCATTTTCAAGTATTCTCTCGTATTTTTCTGTAGCGCTCTTTAAGTCTCCCATTGATTCATAGGCTAGCCCGATCTGGTATTTAATTGCATTCATTGCAGCATAATTATTAGCTTCTTTCTCATATTCAAATGCCCGGCTCAGTTGATTGATCGCCAGATCAAACCGGCCACGGGCCTTAAAGCACAATCCAAGATAATAATATGACAAACCGGCATATTTAGATTCACGGGCAGAAATTTGGAAGGCCTTAATTGAGTCTTCAAGTTTATTTGTTAAATAGTATTTCTGACCGAGATAATAATTATATAAATGGGGGCTACTTTGCTCAAGTATCTTCTCTTGATCAAACTTCGCAGAAACAATTTTCTCTGCATATGCATTGCAGAAATCATGCAAATCTTTTTCTTTTTCATTAAACTCGATAATAGCATAGAGATACTTTTTACAATCTTCATATTTCTCCAAATGGTAACATACTTGGACCAACAACTTATAATTCTCTACTTGAATATGATCAGAATTACCATTACTGATAAGGGAAAGGCATTCGTCATATGCTTTCTTATATTCATTCCTTACATAATAACATTTTGCAAGCAGGAGATGCGCTCCCGGATACTGTTCGTTTTCTTTTAAGAGCGATCGGCATTTAGTCATCACGAAGCCGGCATCCTGACCATTGTATTCAATTAATTTGCTGAACTCTTCTACAGCTTCATCGATTCTCCTGACAGACAGAAAGGCTTCTCCAAGATACTGCCGTGCAAGTACTTGCTCCGGACATTGTTCCAAAACCCGTTGATACCCCATAATAGCCTCTTCGATATAACGGGAATTATCCTTCATTAGCTTTGTAAAACACATGACAGATTCAGAATAAAGATGTTTTTTAAGATACATGTATGCTAAAGAGACCACGGCGGGAATAAAATCAGGATAAGCAGAGAGGATCTTCTTAATTTTTTTGATAGTCTCATCACACAGTTCAGGTTTTATTACGCAGGTCTGTTCAAGCATTTTCAGAGATAATTCAGGCTTCATCTCTGCAAGATAGGTCTCGGAAAGGGCCTTCATGATAAAAATATTATCCGGGACGTATTGCAAAAGCTCTTCCAATTTCTGAACGACTTCGTCAAGACAAGCCTTATCATTTTTAAAAAGGAAGAGATAGGTTTCCGTTGCCTTATTATATTCTTTATTTTTTGTATACAATTCTGCTAATATTTTTATGACTTTAGGACTCTGTTCTTTTTTATCGAGCATTTTAGAATAAATGTGAATTGCTTTTTGATAATCTTTCGTCTGGACATAACTGGACACGAGCCCATCTATTATTTCGTCTTCATCAACATGATTGTAAGCTTTTTCAAATAGTCTAACTACATCCTTTATATCTTTTCGCTGAAGTATTCTCGCCAATAATAAATATGCCTGGATATTTGAAGGATCGAGTTCAATAACCTCCTCTAGCTCATATCTCGCCTCATTCCAATCCTCAATAAAAAACGAAATATCAACAAGAGACATCTTTAAGGATACATTTTCAAGATCTTTGACGAGTAATCGTTCATATGATTGTAAAACAAGAGGAATTTTCTGTGGACTTGAAGAAATTATTTTCTTATATTTCTCCTGTGCTGGAATATAGTCTTTCTTAACAAGGTCTTTATCTGCCAATTCCTTTAAGTGATCATTCTCATTTTTATACTTATTTTCATTTACCGTTAAATGATTATATTTGTTTTTACTTTTCTTATTAGAAATATACAGGTTCATGATTGCCAGGTAGATACCCCCCCTCATAAGCTAAATGTCCACTCCCTGCGAAGGGAAGCCAGCGAAAATACCGTTAAGGTCCTATCGGCTCAAAAGCCAAGCTTATCTGCTATATGCTTTATAAAATATCGCACCTAACCCTAGTGTACTAAACAATAAGTTAGGCGTCCAGGCTCCCAGGAACAAGGGAACTTCTCCCGCCCGGCCAAGTGAACGGAAGGTTGCCATCAGAAAGAAATAAAACCCCACAGCCAGCAAAGCAATGAGTACGGAAAAGATCACGCCCCACCAATCTTTGCTCGAAGATACAAACAGAATACAAAGCGACATTCCAATAATTGCAAAAGAAAGACTCGCGGCAGGAATTGATTTTTTCATACTTAATTCTATTTTCAATGAATTAGTATTAATCCCACCTTTATCCAGAGTTCCAATCTGCTGCCTCAACTCGTCGCTTCCCATCTCTTTTGGGGTTTTCTGTTCGGTAAAAAACGATTCCACATCCCTATCAACATGGATTTCCATTTCTGCAAAATCAGCCTCATATTTGATAACGCCATCATCACCATATTTATGAACTTTCCCATTGATCAGTTTCCAGGTCTTCATATTCCATCGGGCTTCTTGAGCCGTAATAACACGGGGATATGAAGATAAAAGCTCATAAATAAGAATGTTAAGCATCCGGTTATTTTTGGAATCAATTTTCTTAACATAAAAATACCGGTCACCTGATTCTCTGAAAAATATATTTTCAGCAACATCCGGCGGCGGTGTTTTCAGTACTGCTTTTCTGATGAGATTATTTGAAACATGATTTGTCCAGGGCACTAGCTTTTCGTTAATCGCAAATGAGAGAAAACTAAAAAATACTGCCATTACGATAAACGGCAGTATAATTCGGAGAACATTCACCCCACTGGCACGCAAAACTGTAATTTCGTTATCTTTCGCCATACGTATAAGTGTAAGCATAACAGAAAATAACGTAGCCATCGGGAAAAATAGCACCATTATCGCCGGGATTTTATAAATCAACAGGCGTAATACTACAAGAAATGGCACCCCATTATTAATAAAAAGATCAATCAATGTAAAAAGAATGTCCACAATGCCGATCATTACAAAACCACAGACAGCAAAAAAGAACGGACCAGATATCTCTTTAATTATATAACGGTCTAGTATTGGAACTGATGTTCTAACCATAGTTTTTTATAAAAATAACCCGATCAGCGCTATGCTAGTCTCTATCGGACTTGCGTTGCTGTCTTCGGATAGCTGCTCTTATTTTCTTTTTTCTTGCTTCCGAAGGTTTCTCATAGAACTCTCTTTTGCGAAGCTCTTCGATAAGGCCCTCTTCTTTTAATTTCTTTTTAAACTGACGCAACACCTTGTCGATTGAATCTTCCGGATTTTTTCTTAATTCCGCCATTATTACCACTCCCTTAATTTTTTTTATTATTATAAAAACACTTCTTGTTCCGCCTCAGTTATTCCTGACAAACACCACCGGCACGTTAGATAACTACGAAGCTATCCTGGAGGCCAGTCCAGTTTCCTGCCACCCAGCAGATGAACATGAATATGAAACACAAGCTGCCCGGCACTTTTATTACAATTGATTACGAGCCTATAGCCATCATCGGCTAAACCCTTCTCTTTTGCAAGCTTTTTCCCAACAATAACCAGCTCTCCGATCAGAGCTTTATCTGACTCTTCAATATCATTTATAGTAGGAATATGTTTCTTCGGAATAATAAGCAAATGAACAGGGGCTTGAGGATTAATATCCTCAAATGCCAATACATTTTCATCTTCATAAACCTTGTTCGCCCTTATAGCGCCTTTAACAATGTTACAAAAAAGACAATCACTCATTGACTACCTCCTCTCCCGACTCGAATATCTCTTCATAGTTCCCGGATATCTCTTTATCCGCAGCAATAAGAACGCCTTCCTGGTAGTTCTGTCTTTCATATCGCAAACAACACATTAAACGACCGCAAACACCCGATAATTTGGGAATATTAATTGACATACTTTGCTCTTTAGCCATCTTAATTGTAACCGGCTTACTCTTAGTCAGCCAGGTAGAACAGCATAGTCCTCGACCGCAATTTCCTACGCCACCAAGGATCTTTGCTTCACCCCGCGGCCCAACTTGCCGCATCTCCAGCCTTATTCTCAAAACAGAAGCCAGTTGTCTAATTAATTCTGATAAATTCAACTTTCTAGCGCCGTTCTTATCATTCTCATCATTTTGTTTATAATAAAAAATTGCCTTACTATCATCAAAAAGGTACTCAACCCGCACAAAACGCATTGGAAGGTTCAGTTCTTCGACCTTCGTCATGCCAATAGTTAGCGCCGAAGATTCTTTCCCTTCAAGAGCTTCCAGTTTTTTAATATCAGCTGCATCGGCAATACGAATGATCTTATTAATTTTAAGTTCAAATCTCTGTTTTTTTGCGCATTTACAGCGTGGCTTAACGATACCGCATTCAATGCCCCGGCTTGTATCAACGACAATATGCTGATTTATTTGTATATTAAAATTAATATTATCAATAGGATATATCTTATCAAAATGCCGTATATTTATTCCTAATTGAGATTTCATAATAACCACCTTAATTGAGAGCGTTTCTTTGTACTCTCTTAACTTATTGCCTGCATAAACGCATTTGAAGCATCGTATTTTCCATATGCAATTTCAAATTAATGTTATATTTTAAATTGCGTAATGTCGAGAAACATAATTGAATGCATTTTCGCATTATTGTTCTCTCGTCAAAACTTATATTCCTGTTTTTTATCTTGTTAAGCATATACATAACATACAAATTGATGATATTTCTAATCGCATCTTTATCCTGCGCAACCAGAGTTTCAACATATTTCAATGTTTCAAAAATACTTTTCTTAGGTAAATCGTCGAGTTCTTTTATAAATGCCCAGCCATCGGTTTTTCCATCGGCAAGGATCGTTCCCAAAAGGAATTCTCCTTGAACAACATTTACAATGTCTTCGGCATCATCAGGGGATAATTGATACCGGTCCAGAAGCAAGCCCTTCACTCGAGAAGAAGATAGCTGCGAAAACTGCAATATCTGGCAACGGGAAATAATCGTAGGAAGCATGGTAAACAGGTTAGCTGTTATCAAGATAAAAACAACATTATTAGGCGGCTCTTCCAATAGTTTAAGAAAGCTATTAGCAGCCTCCACAGTAAAATTTTCGGTATTGTGAATAATGACACAGAGTTTCAACCCCTGCGCCGGACCAAATCTGGTAATCTTTTTAAGCTCTCGGATCTGATCAACCCTGATCTTAGCACCATCAGGATAAATCTCTACAATATCAACAAACGATCCCTTTGCTATCGAGCTACAATTCTTACAGGTACATAGAGCATCTTCCATATCAGACATACAATTAAGTGCTCTAGAAAACGCCTTTGCTCCGTCGCCCTTATTTACTCCAGGAGGACCAGCGAAGAGATAGGCATTTGCCACTTTGTCGTTTTTTATTGCATTCAAAAGAATATGCGCTATCCTTTCTTGCAACGAAATCGTTAAAGAAACCAATCAATTCAGTCCCCTTTGTTAACGTAGTTATAAACTTTAAAATTTAGTTATTACTACGCTATAAATTTATATACCACTTTTGACGTTATTAGTATAACACACTACAGCATAAAAAACGAGTCTAAAAAATTAATTGCCCTTGATTTTTCCATAATGCCAGCGCTTTGAATAATTAATTTTCCCTCGGCTATCTATTATTAAGGCGGCTGAATCATCGAGTGAATCAATGAGGTTAATACCCCGCTCAGGACCCAAAACAAATAGTGCTCGGGCAAGACCGGAAGCAACAATCGCTTTCTCTGAAACGACAGAAACAAAACGAGGAACATCCTGGACCGGATATCCGTTACGAGGATCAATAACCGGACTTGAGTCCGGTAAATGGGAGGCTCTTTGTGAAAGAACAATCCCGCTATAATCACCGAGAGAAACAACAGCTTTATTTTTAATATTGAGAATCAGCGGATGATAAGTATTATTCGCGCCTGTTATCAAAACCTTCCATCCAATATTTTTTGGTTCTGAGCCTATCACCAGAACTGTTCCTCCCATGGCAACTTTTGCTGGATATACCATCTTCCCTTTAAAGAACTTAGCAATTAGATCCGCCGCGTACCCCTTTGCCAGATCATCCAGATTTATTTCCACGCCTTTTTTATCGAACCCTATAATCGAACCGGTTACGGTTATATGCCTATAATCTACTTGCTTCTGAATATCAGCAATGCTTTGGCTATCAGGAGTGGAGTTCATCTCATCAGCTTTACGCCAAAGATCAACGAGAGGCTGTGACGTAATATCAAATGCACCATCGGACAACGCTGATATTATTATTGCTTTTTTCACTGCATATTCAAACAACTCATTTGCGACAACCAGTCTTTCCCTATTTAACTTACTGACAGTACTATCAGGAACATAGCCAGAAAGATCATGAGAAACATAATAGAGGATATCGGTGATCCCTTTTTCTATTTCCTTATTTTTTGATTCATGATGTTGCGGATATGTTACAGTAACTGTCGTGCCAAGAGCAAATGTTTCGAACTGCACAAGCTTCTTCTCCCAGAGGAAAACATCAAGGATATGCCATAAAACAAGGGATAGGACAACTGTGATTATTACTTGATGTTTCGTGCTCATATTAATTGTCGGATTTCATAAGTAGCTTAATACCATAGCGAACAATATTACTTATAGCATAAAAACAAGTAATAGGATATATTTAGAATTTACCGATGAATACTCAGCTAAAAAATTTGTAAGCACGAAAGTTCGGTTAGCTAACAAACTCTAAAATCAAGTTAATCTGGCGGTGAAGGAGACCTTACAAGCTTTGAAGAAAAAGGAACGGCTAATGTCGCTTCTTTACTGTAAATTTTCAGACCAAACAAATTAAACAAAAACTCATCAAGAACACTGCCTTGTACATATCCACTTATAACTTCTACCGGGACACTATTGTACTCAAATGGACGATTATGACCTTCCGGCATCCTCCACAGAGTACCATTAACTTTGTTTGCAAATACAAGAAAATCAATATCGGATTGAGCAGTTACATAGGCAACTCCACTCTTTTTTTGCAAAAAAGGAACTCCAGTACAACTGGAACCATAAAAATAGACAGTCGCTGATTTAGGATCAACATTTTCTTTTAGCAAATATTGATCAAGTGGTCCGCCGGGAACAATAATTTCATCTACTAATTTAGCTCGCTCTTTAATCAGAGCTAAAACATCGGCGGGCAATATAGGCTCAGGACAGGCAACAATTTTACGGTTCACATAAGCATTCATTCAATTACCCCAACGCAAGAAATTACCCCGACAAATTAACACATAACGATATTTATGTATAGTGATATTTGCAACAAAAAAACTCAACTTAAATAACCACGGCATTACACCAGAACAAATGCAAAACATAACAAGCCCTCAAGCTATTCAAAAAAGCAGGGATTTAAGCCATGGCAAAAAGTCTCCGAAAATTTATGTAGGCAAGACAACCGGGTTAATGGGGAATTCTCGGTCGAGAAGGGTAGAAAAATGTTTCAAATATATAATTGTTATATGGCAGGTATTAGTGCATGTCCAGATCATGTACCATAGAGAACAAATGGTTTAGCATCGGAATAATTTCAGCCAAGTATTCATTCACGGCTTTAACGCTTCCAGGCAGGCAAAAAATAAGTGTTTTGCCATTAACACCGACAAGGCTTCGGCTGGTAAGAGCATTTCTGTTATGCTGCCCATATTTATTACGGATAAACTCCGCGATACCCGGAATCTCTTTTTTAACGAACAAGCGAGTAATCCCTATTGTAATATCTTTAGGTGAAACGCCGGTCCCTCCGGTAGTCATGACAATATCGTAACTTTTGAATATAAACTTCAAAAAAAGGCTAATAAGTTTTAGTGATGAATCGGGAATTACAATTTTATCAATTAATACCTGACGATCACTTGAAGCAAAATATTGTTGTAGTTGCGAAGTGATAAGTTCGCCGCTTTTATCCTGATAAACTCCCTGGCTAGCCCGATCACTAAGCGTTATCACCGCGACTTTAAATGTTTTAGGGATATACTGAGCTTTGGCACCGGGACGAACTATGCCCCCTCCACGAATGACCCGAACAAAAAACCCTTTTTTAGGCATAATGCAATCGCCCATACTATGATAGATATGGCACCGGTCATGACATTCTTTCCCGATTTTGGATACTTCCAGGACAACATCCCGAAGCTTCATTCTATCCAGCAACTTTATATTAGAAGTATCTAAGCCTTCTATTGTAAAATTCTCGCCAAATGATCCATCAGGAAGATCAGGTTTAAAACCATCTATCTCTTCACGGGAAAGCAGGCTTATTTCCCGGTTTTTCATTCCACGATGCGCGTCAGCGACGATCCCTAAGCCTTTTTTGATAATAGCTTTATCAACAGGATTCTTGGCTGTCCCTTTTTCATTAGACGTGTTAATAGATCGGATAACAAACTCAAACATTGGTTTTCTCTTTCTTCAGAAGTGTGATATCTCCAATTACCATAGCTTTGTCGACAGCTTTGCACATGTCGTAGATAGTTAAAAGAGAGACACTCACGGCAGTCAGTGCCTCCATCTCTACTCCCGTAACATCAACAGCTTTAGCCTGGGCAATCGAAACTATCGACTCTTCATTTATTTCGAACTTAACGCTGATGTTACTTAGAAATATCGGATGACAGAGCGGGATCAGATCAGAGGTTTTCTTTGCTGCCTGAATCCCCGCAATCTGGGCAGTAACCAAGACACTCCCTTTCGCGATCTCATTTTCCATTATCTTCAGGATTGTTTCTTTGGCTAATCGAATACTGCCTGATGCGACAGCAATTCTTGACTGTTTAGGTTTCTTCGAAACATCTACCATTGCGACCTTGCCTTGATCGTCAAGATGTGTGAATTCGCCCATATTGTTACCTTTCTAACTTTTTAATTTATTACATATTATTGATCATAAAAACTTCAACTTCTTGCCCGGCTTTGAGTTCCTGAGTTCCTTTCGGTACTATAAGGAACGCATTACAAGTATTCAGTGCCAGGAGATGCCCGGAGCCATGGAACGTGATAGCTTCAATAGTATTGTTTTCATTGAGATAAACGGGAATAAATTGTTCCCGCTCATTGTTTTTAACGATAAAATCACTGATTAAAGTTATCGACAAAAAAGCCTGTCGAACCGTTTTTCTTCCCTGCATTATCCGAAATACGGGGAGAACAAACAAATAAAACGAGAGAAACACGGAAACCGGATTGCCTGGCAAGGCAAAAACAGGTTTATGGCCCCAGGTAAAAAACGCTACCGGCTTGCCCGGTTTCATGGCAATATTGTGAAAAACCAGTTTCCCTCCAACCGCTTCGAGGCTTTCCTTCGTAAAGTCATATTCACCCACCGATATTCCTCCGGTAAATACAATCAGATCATGAGAATTTAAGATTTCGGGCAACTGTAGCACAATCTTATCTTTATCATCAGGGAGTTTAACAACCGATACCTCAAAGTAACCTCTATCATGCAATAAGCCCTTAAGTAACGGGCCATTACTATTGTATATCTTGCCCTCCTGGTAAGCTTCTCCGGCTTCGAGCAATTCATCCCCAGTAGTAATTATTGCTATAGACGGTTTTTTATATGCTTTTACATTGCTAATCCCCGAAGAAATAATATTAGCGATAACGATTGGCGTAACAAGTTCGCCCTCTTGATAGATGAGATCACCTTTTCGTACATCCTCTCCCTGGTAACAGATGTTCTTTTTATTCCGATAATGATTAACCCGAATCATTTCATCAGAAATAATGGACACGTCTTCCTTTATTATCACATTCCCGGCACTAACAGGGATACGGGCCCCGGTCATAATCTTAACAGTTTGGCCTGGGCACAATTCAAAATCAATAAAGTCTCCAGCCTTAATTATGCCGATGACTGACAATTCTGTAGCGCTCTCATTCTCGATGACAGCATATCCATCCATTGCGGACTTATTAAATGGAGGAAGGTCAAGACGTGAGTATACCGGTTCAGCCAGCACGCTTCCCAAGGTTTGCTGCACTGGCAAATCGATTGGATTGATTGTCTGCGTATGGTCTCGAATTAATTTGATTGCTTCTATGCGTGTAATCATAATTAGTTCCTGCTCGGGAGTTGAGTAATAATATCATATTATCTGATTTGAAGGTATGGGTTAAGCGTAAATAGAATCATTGAAATAAGAGTATAAACGCCGGTATCCTACAAAAAACCCCAGGGCAAGTTCCCTGGGGTTTTTTCGGGTTTTATAGCAACTGGCCTACACAGTAACTGGTTTTAGTTCTGGTATAGGTGTTTGTGTATTTTTTAAGACCGGCTTTTTGTATAAACTTATCAAGACAAGACCAATTAAAAGAATTCCAGCTGCACCTGTAAATGCTAGTTTTGAGTCATTTAGCAGATCAAGCAACATCGGTCCGGCTGCACCTGCAACTGCCCAGGCAAATAGGATCTTACCATAAATCTGTCCGATATTCTTTGATCCGAACGTATCCGCTGCGAATGATGGCATAGTTCCAAACCCCCCGCCATAGCAAAGAAAAATATAGCAGGTAAGCGCTACAAATACTGCGTAGCTGGTAGTCTGCGGTAAATATAGGAAGGCAGGAATCTGTGTAGCGATAATCAAAACAAATGCAGTTTTTCTTCCTAGCTTGTCAGAAATAGCTGCCCAAAACAGCCTTCCGAATCCATTAAATAGCGAGGCAATAGCAACGATTGTACCGGCTGCAACAGCTGTAATTTTTAGCTGAGATTGTGCCATTGGTGAAAGATTGCTTACAAGCGCGATACCTGCTGTTATATTAATGCAGAAAGCAATCCATAACAGATAGAACTGGTTCATTTTTAGCGCTTCCGGTAAAGTTGCAGATGAAACCTTAGTCGCAGATTGTTTTGCGCTAGCTGCTGCTACTGAGTAGTCTGCCGGTGGATTGTTAAGGAATTGTGCAGCTATTGTAAGAACAACAAGAAATATTATTCCGAATAAATAAAAAGTATTTGCAACACCGATCTGTGGATTCTTAATTAATAAAGGAGCAATTTGCCCGACTGCCGCAGCGCCAAGGCCAAAACCCATAACTGCCATGCCAGTGATAAGACCTTTTTTATCAGGAAACCATCTTACCAGGACAGCAATCGGAGTTAGATATCCAAGCCCATTACCGATACCGGCAATAACACCATAGAAAACATATAAAAGGATCAAATTAGAAGTCTGTATTGCATAAGCTGCGCCAAGAGTCCCGATAGCAAACAGGATACCTCCGATAGTAGCAATTTTTCTGGCGCCAGCTTTATCTACATACTTACCTCCAACCGCTGCCGCAAAACCTAAAAAGAATATTACAAGAGTAAAAGCCATACCAACTTCTGGCTTTGTCCATTGGTTAAGCTCCATTATTGGTTTCTTAAATACGCTCCAACCGTAAACTGAGCCTAGCATAAGCTGCATAACAACTCCGGCGATGGCAACAAACCATCTATTCTGTATTTTCTTCATTTCCCTAACTCCTCTTTATTATTTTTATTAAATTACATTATTTCTGTTGCTAGTAAGGCATAATTATAGAAAACCATATCAAGTTTTACTATGTTGTAATAGCCTCATGCTTTTAGAAAAACCAAATATGCTTTTCCCTTATCCCGTTGTTATACGGCTTTGCAAAAAATTGCCAACAACAACAAAACAATTATCCTCCCTTCACAAAATCTCTGCGGCATGTGAATCAAATCACATATAGCAGCTGGCATTTTAAAGATAAAGGAGTAGGATTGTCAATATTTTTATTTTCCGTATTGCACAACTTCTATGCTTGTCAGTGTAATTAACCCTCCGTTTACTACCGATTTCACAATGGGAAGAATTCGATCGATCTGTTCCTCAGTATCAATAACTTCAACAATTATCGGAAGGCTTAGGGATAAGTCCAAGATTTTCGCTGTATGCAGCCGCTTATTCTTGCCATAACTTTCTAGGCCCCTGCTCACGGTAACGCCAGCAACTCCCATTTCTTTCAATTTTAATACCAGATAATGATAAAGATTATGTCCGTCATACTTCGCATCTTCATTGATATAAATGGTCAAAAGCTTACATTTTCCACTCAGATCCATCCCCCCCACCTCCAATTTATAAATATCGAGCAATCATCATACCCAGAGCAAAACCGATAATACCAAAAAGCAGAGAAAAGATAATATAGATAAAAGCATTAAGCATTTCCCGATCCTGAAAAAGATTAAATCCTTCATACATAAAGGTAGAAAAGGTAGTATATGCACCAAGAAATCCATCTGCAATAAGATGGTACCAATGCTGACTTACACCGCTTGCGCTAAATACACCCAAAAAAAATGCACCCGAAATATTGACGAGCACTGTCCCCATCGGAATTGTTGAAGAAGCTTTCTCCGACACGAACCTGCCGAGGACATATCTCGTAAAACTTCCCAATATCCCGCCAATACCAACCAATAAATAGGTCATTTGCCTTCCTCACTCTTTAGCTCACAACGTCTCATCGATCTCTTCTTTTGTCACAATAAGAATGATTTTTCGAGCGATCAAAATACCGCAATACGTAGCCAATAGCCCTAGTACCACAGAATTCACCATATAGAATAACGCAAACGTATATGCTCCCTGAATAGATAAATCTACAGTTTCTTTGCAAAATGCAGAAAAGGTAGTATATGCACCAAAAAAACCAGTCGCCACACCTAGGCGTATATCAGAGTCAAGTTCCCATAAATCTAATGCCAATGTAATAAACAATGCCAGAAAGAAACTACCGGAAATATTAATAAACAGCGTAATATAAGGAAAATGACTCAAAGGATAAACAAGCATCAGTTTTTTTAGCAAAACCCTTGCAACAGCACCGAAGAACCCACCGCCTCCGATAAACAGATATTTTCTAAACGCGTATAATTTCTTTTTAATAACCACCAGAAACACTCCACTTAAATTATACACAAGAACTCTATAGCTGTATTTAGTATATAATTCACTGTTTAAGACAGGACAGTCCAGCTAACCTGTTCAAAAAACCAACAGCTTATGTTACCATAAGCATTAATAATAATCCCGCTCCGGCAGCAAGGAAACTAGCCAGCGACCAATAAACAGGGTCCCTTTGCTAACGGGAAATATCCGAAAACTACCGGTATTTAAGGAGAATAATTATGAGCTGTTGTAATGAGCATAACAAGTCAATGGAAGTAGAAATCGAAGTGAATAACAAGCAAATTGGATTAAACCCTTTTATACAGGAAATAGTTGCCTCGACAATTCTAGGTCTGCTAAAACCTCTAAAAGGTACTGAAGGCCACAAAGAAATTGTCATTAAATTACGTGAAAAATAAACTTACCTCAATAATTTTGGCAGGCGGAGAAGGAACTCGGTTAGGCAATATAGAAAAAGCCTTTGTTACCTTCGACGGAAAATATCTTATTGACAGAAAGATCGCTACACTTAAAAAAAAGAGTACCCAACTGATCATTGTTACCAACCGCCCGGAACTCTATACAAACTATGAAGAAAAAATTGCTATCGATAAAGAAAAACAGCAGGGCCCGTTAATGGGGATCTATAGCGGATTATTAGCCAGTTCAAGCCTCCACAATTTTGTTACTGCCGTTGATATGCCATTTTTCCATGAAAAGCTATTCAGCTATCTGCAAAACAATTGTGCTGAATATGATGCGGTTATTCCCGTTGTTCAAGGCAATTACGAACCTCTTTTCGCCATCTACTCCCGCAATTGTTTACCGGCTATCGAAAACGCCATGAAGGAAAAACGAGGCCGGATAATTTCCTTTCTGCAAAAAGTAAAGGCAAAATACATTAATGAAAAGACAATAAAGGAACTTGATCCTGATATGAGATCATTTATTAATTTAAATACTGAAACTGATATAAAAATGGCAGAAACGATGATAAACAGGAGATAAAATGCTTTTTGACAGCTACGGGCGAAAAATTAATTATCTCAGGGTTTCAGTAACAGATAAATGTAACTACGCCTGCAAATACTGCCGTCCGGAAGAAGGCGTTACGCTAAAAAAACACGAAGAAATACTTTCGCTTGAAAAAATTCACGAGATAGTCAAAACATACGTTGCATCCGGAATCGACAAAGTAAGGATCACCGGAGGAGAACCACTCGTGAGAAAAAACATTGTTTACCTGATACAGCTTATCAGTTCGATCCCAGGAATTAAAGACCTATGCATGACAACCAACGGCTCTCTCTTACCACACTATGCATACAAGCTAAAAGCCGCAGGCCTTCAGCGGCTAAATATAAGCTTGGACACATTGGTCCCCGAAAAGTTCTCCTATTTGACCAGGGGAGGAAAATTAGCAGATGTCATCGAAGGGATACACACAGCAAAAAAAGCCAGGTTTACCACAATCAAGATTAATACCGTCGTTATCAAAGATTTTAATGAAAACGAACTTGATGACCTGACTCAATTTGCAAAAAAAAATGGGCTGGAAATACGGTTCATTAAAGAAATGAACTTAAAAACGGGGCAACGCTATATCATTGAAAATGCAAATGCCGGACAATGTGAGCTATGCAACAGGCTCAGGCTCACCTGTGATGGGAAACTAAAACCCTGTTTATTCTCAGATTATGAGGTTAATATCGGCGAGCTTACAATGACCGAAGCCCTCGATCAAGCCGTGCAAAACAAACCAAAATGCGGCACGTATAATTCGAATGACTGCATGGTACAAATAGGCGGTTAAGTAAAGAGAAAGCTCCATTTCATCTAGCTTTTACCTGTTTCCTTGTGAATCCTTTTTTTTTAATTCGATAGGGAGAGTCTATAATAAGCCATAAAAAAGCCAGATTAATAGCTATCAAAACAATCCAGCCTCCCATCTCCCGGCTATATATCGCTATTACCGGCAAATTGACTGAAGATACCTTTGGCCAGCGCACATGGATATAACCGGCAGGATCACCAACAAGATCTTTCTCTTCGGCACCGACTTCCAAGGTAATTCCTTTCGTAGCCCCTTTGGCTATTACCGTAACTTGCGCAGGAACCATTTTGGAAATTAGTTTCCCGTCTTTCCAGACTTCAGCCCACCCCCACACAGCTATCTCAGGGATTATCTCGGGCAATTTGCTTGTTCCGATCCCTGTCATTCCATGTATCTTAGGATTAAACGCAACCCCCATCCAGACAGGATAGGTCCCGAGTGGGTGACGCGGCATAGCTCTCGTAATAACCACTCGATAAGCTGAATTCCCTGCCATAAAATTAGATACGATATTTACTTTATCATTATTCTTTACTTGCGATTCTCGGTTACCGATATCATTTACCTGAAGTTTGATAGAACCGATCATAGGCTGGACTATCTTCAAATTATAAGGATCAGCGCCAAAATAACTCGACCCGCTCCCAGAAGCTGCAGCTGACGCAAAAAGGCCTTCGGATGCAAAGAGAGGATTGCCTAGGGCTATAATGGAAACAAAAACTGCTGAGATCAAAACCACTGAGTTAGGTTTTTTTTGGGGGATCAAACGGGACAAAATAAATATGCCGGTGAAAATAGAAAGAAAACTACCGGGAAACACCTTTAACCAGAGTGGAATATAGTTAAGGTACCGGGGAGGAGATAATGGCAAATCTACCGGACCAAGATACATAGAGTAGCCCGTCCATATCAAGCTCAGCAAAAAAGCAGAGGAAAATATCCCCTGTTTTTCGAACCCGATATACACTGTCCAGAAATAGAGGACTATATAAGACAATAAAAAACGCTGGAAATAAAAAGTCACTCCTGGAAAATGCCTGAATAATAATCCCTGAGTAATTAAACCATCGACGATGAGGACCGCAAGGCTGGCAATAACTGTAAATCTTAAGATTTCAACATGTTCACAGGTAGCCAGAGTTGATAGTTCGGAAGACTCTTTTCTTGCTTTTATTCGAAGCCACATCCATAAGGAGATAAGATACCCGGCTAACACAACCAGATAACAAGTCACAAATCCGGCAGTCCACAAATCCCGGGACTCCAGCCACCAAGACTCCTGAGGAAGCCCTAACGGTGCAAAATAATCATAATAGAAAGCAAAAGCCCAGGCACTGAAAAAACTTAGAACAAGTCCCTGTCGGAGCCCGACACCCCAGAAAGTAGCTCCGATAGAAAATACTGTACTAAAAAGGAACACATTCGTTACCCAATAAGTCCAGTAAGGATCAGTTCCCCTCCAGATACCATGAGCTATTACGGCATCGATAAAGGTAGCTAGAATCCCCACAAGCAAGCTATATTTAAATATCTCTCTAGAATTTAATCGAAGGATTATTCCTAAATTCATATCATTCCCCTGCTGCTGCAAGCGTAATAATTACAATTCAAGAATATGGCACATTATTCCTTACTGATTCCGTATTAAGCAATTGTATTCTAAGGTAGATTTATTATATCTACAGAAATATGTCAAGAAGAGTCTATATTGAATTTTACAGGAAAAGTATTAAACTATATAAGTTATAGTCTGGCTTTAAGTCATCACTATTATTAATAAATGCTGCAAACTATGGTCTTATAAAAACAGATCGTAACTATAAACACTCTCATTCGTCTTAGATAGAAAGTATATGGGGTATTAATATTGATTAGCGAACAGGTTATCTCTCGTGCCAAAAATTATGATAGCGAAGCACTGACAGAAATATGTGAATATTACTACTCAAAAATATATAATTATATTTTTTATAAGGTCTCGACACGTGAAGATACTGAAGACCTAACACATGAAGTATTTGTGAAAATGGTCAAAAACATTACTACTCTGCAAGGAAATATAGAAAGCTGGCTTTATACCATTGCCAGGAACCTGATCATTGATTACTACCGAAAAAGAGAAAACAGCAAGCTTGGAACCGCGATGACACAGGAATATCAGGAGACCGAAACAGATTTTACAGAATATGTAAGCGGAGAAGATCTCCGGCATCAGCTACAGAAATTGCCGCAAGAGCAACAAGATGTAGTTATTTATAAATTTATCAATGATTTTAGCAACAAACAAATTGCAGACTTCCTTGGCAAAACCGAGGGTGCAATTAAATCGCTTCAATTCAGGGCAGTCCGGAGTTTGCGAAAAATGTTATCGAAAGGCGAAAAATGGGAAACGGAATAGACGATGAATTCGATCAATTACTTGATAACAACGCGGATGACCTTTCTGCAGGGAGCAAAGAACTCGAAGAAATGTCGGCACTTGCAAAATCGATAAAAAAACTTCCTAAGCCTGAGATCAATATGCTTGCTTTTGCAAAAACGGTCATAGCCGTGGATAAGCTCGCCCAAAAGAAAAAGAATACTTTCAGCCTGCGATTGAAACTGCCTGTAATGTTGAAAGCCGCAAGCTTCCTCCTGGCAATGTTCATGAGTGCCAGTGTTGTCGGGACTTCTGCTTACAGTTTACCGGGAAGCTGGCTCTATCCGATCAAACTTGTGACAAAGAAAATAGCTTATGTCATGAACACTGACCCTTCCGGAAAAGCAGAGCTAAATATTAGCTTCTCAGAAGAAAGCCTTAAAGATCTTCGAAAAAAATTCGAAAATGATCAGCAAATTGACAAAAAAGTTCTCGCCGCAGTCTTAGCAGAAGCACAAAAAGGATTGGAGCTGAGCAACAAATTAGCTCCTGAAAAGCAGAAACAAATAAAAGAAAAAATCTCCAGGCTCAATGAACATCAAATCCACGAACTGATGCTCCTCCAGGAAAAATTGCCAACGAGCCAACAACAGCTGGTTGCAGACGCAATTTCCTGCTGTCGCCAGATGAAAGATACGACTCAGTGCCCATACATATATTAAGCTTTCAGACACACGGAAACTTAAATCAACTCAAAAAAAGCCAACTATCTTCTCTATTTTAATCCCGCCACCTTATCCCTGATGCTTTATCAATATGGAGGACATCTACGGTAGCATTTTCTTTTATTGTAACAATAGGGATCTCGAACTCGTCTTTATTATCTTTAACCCTGCCCCATCATCAATTGAACTTGATCAGATTTGCTAAAGTATTCAGCATATTTTTTTTTGATAAAATGCAGTATAATTTTAAGCCGATATACGATTTTCATTCCGCAGTCTATAATAGTGGTAATTGTACTGGTAAAATCGAACATTGTTATCGGTACAAAGATGATTCAAAAAAAGGTCATCATCAAGTTGGTTAAAATAGAAAGGAAAATTATAATATGGACAACTGGGTCATTGCAATAATTGTCATAGTAGTCGTTGTAGTTTTAATTCTGCTTTTTGTCGGAGCACTCTATCTTGGCAAAAGAATATCAAAATCATGGACTAATCTCAAAAAAATAATACAACTCTCTAAAGGAATGCAAAATCAGCAAAAACAGGCAGGTTTTAGAAAACCACAGCCACAGCATGCTCATCATAAAAAAAAGCATCGCCGCAAATAATACAACAGAATCTTTCGATACAAGATTATTATATAAACATGCCGATTAACAGTTATGAATAGTTAGTTCAGAATTTGTTCAAAAGGTGGTAATAAACTATGCCCGAAATTACGATAAAACCACAGGAACCTACCACCACACCCGTTAACAACAATCTATCAGGTATCAACCAGGAACCCGGTTACTTAAGCGTCGATGACGCTCCTCCCATTCAAAGTAACAATACCGACACCTACGAAGGCAATAATCCCGGAGCACTCAGTTATGCACCAGGAACCATACCACCCGCAGCAGCCACAGAAACAATCCCTGGTATCGAGAAAACAAACATTAACGTCACAACCATGTTTAACACTGACTTAATAGATAGTGGAAATACAATCAAACCTCAGACCGACAATCTAATCGACAATAATAGAGTAGTCCCTACAACACCAGGAGTAGGAAAAGATTTTGATCCGAGCTATACAGCTCCGGGAATTGATCCGACCAAAACCACCCAAATATCCGTAACTTCAACAACTACAGGCAACATAGTCAAGCCCAAAACTTCCACATTTGCCAAAAACCTGATAGATGGAATAATCAATAAGGCAATTAATGCTAAACCTGGAGACCCGGATTCTGAAGAAGAAGAAACATCAATCGTAGCCGATGCTTTTTCAGGGAAAAATTTCGCTCAAGATAAGATATTTAATAATAAAACCAAGAAAACAGACAAAACAAATAAAGCAACAGGTTCAAGCAATATAGAAGGAATTGGTGAAGGAGTAAGCGTAGTTGGTGAAGGAGTTGCTCAAGATGCGACAAGAAAAGCATTAAGCTATCTTGGAATTAGCGAAGGTACCGGAGGACAAGCCCAGTTTACTCAGAACAAATGGCATCAAGGTGGTTACAATGAGCACTGGTGTGCTGACTTTGTAAGTACTGTTTACAATCAGGTAACAGGGGGAAACAGTCCCTTTGGGTTCCAAGCAGGTTGCAGCTCTATCGTAAATTGGGCACAAACCAACGGTAAATATAATCAATCCAGAAATCCAGGCACGGTCAAACCAGGAGATTTAATTCTGTTCGGCGCTGGCGGAGGATCTCACGTAGGAATTGTGGCAAGTGTAGAAGGAGATATCATACATACCGTTGAGGGCAATTACAGTAATAAGGTCTCAGCTGTTAACCGAAACATTCGTGACAGCTATGTCCATGGCTTTGTAAGCATGAGCTAAATAATCGCAGGTCGTACAAAACAAGATTAAAACAAGTATTCCGGTTTATCAACGGGATTCAATAATTATGACAGCTGCTAATTCCGGATATATACAGCAAATACGCTTCTATATTTAAGTTCTATAAATGCCAGAACAACCGGTCTGATTATTTTCCCGAATCCCCTCATTACACTTTATCTGCTACAGAATTATACAAATGGATTTCCATATTATATAATTAAAAATAGTACATATTTCTAGGCTACTATATATATATCCTGCAAAATAAAAAAGAAAGGAGTTGCAAAACACCCTGCCATAACGTTTTTTGATGATGGTAGAAAATAGTAAAGACCCTTATCTGTTTTTTTTATAAATAATACTAATAAAAGGAGTTCGCATGTTAAGAAAAACATTATGTTTGTTTGTCTGTCTAACTTTTTTGGGCTGTTACGCAAATGCTCTTGAAAATATAGAAGATTTGTTATTTATGGATTTACCAGTTTTTTCGCTTTCATCCGGAAGAGCTGAGAGCATAGTTAAAGCTGCCTCGAATGCTTATGTCATAACCGGAGAAGAAATGAAAAGCCGCGGTTATCGAACCTTCATTGATCTAGTTAACGATTTGCCTGGAACTGTATTATTTGATACTGAAGGCAATGCCGAAAAAACCCTGATTGCAAGAGGTAACATCTGGAACAGTAAGTACCGTATAATGGTAAACGGTCAGTCCCTCAATCCAAGAGATGGGGTTCAAACTATTATGCAATATAATATCCCGATCGATGGCGTTGACAAAGTAGAATATATTATTGGACCGTATGCCTCCATGTATGGAAGAAATGTTTATGCCGGCATAATCAATATAATTACAAAAAGAGGAGTAGACATCAACGGAGGAGCCGTTGCCATTATGAACGGCAACTGGGACCGGAAATCAACAAGCGTCTATGCAGGCAGTAAAATAGGTGGATTCGATATATATGCGTCTCTGTTCAATGATTCAAGTCTTAAAGGGTATGATCTAAGAAAAGAATATCCTGACTATTATAGTGCTGGCGCCAGACAACTCCCAGCTGGACTTCCAAATGAATACTATTTGCCTCATGACAATAAAGATCTACTATTGTCAATCAAACATGATTCAGGACTAGCATTAGACCTTGAATACAATGAAGTTAATTCATCCAAAACAGGTACGGATATGTATCCTACTGATTATCAGTCTAATGACGATACTCTTGAGACAATAAAACTAGCTGATGCCCGTGTTGGGTATACGGCTAAAGTCAATTCTGAGCTGGAATCAGACTCGACATTATCATACCAGAAATATTCAATTTACGGAAAAAACAGGATTACCTATTCAGCTGGCGGCTATTCTGCTACAGATTATTATTCTATTTGGGCTGCAAGAGCGACTTCTTACATGCTGGAACAAAAGTTCCGGTATTCGCCATCTGATACCAATACTCTTTTCGCCGGGCTATCTTACGAAAACGTACGGTCCGTTCCTAAGAAAAAAGGAACTCTTTCTTACCCAGTATGGGCTGATTGGGAGTTAGTGAATACAAATTATGTTACCTATATGATTGAAGACGATTTTTATCTGACAAACTCACTGAGAACAATTGCCGGGTTCACTTATGAGCAGCATACGAATATTCTTATTCCAAGGCTGTCCGAAATCTGGAGTATAGATGAGGCAAACACCTTAAAATTCTTGTATGGCGGCGGTTTCAAGACTCCTGATACCATATTTATGGTAGATCAAGTAAAAGGAAGTAACAACAACATCAAAGGCAATCCTAACCTTAAACCGGAAAGCATTACTTCTTACGAATTGCAATATATCTTTAATCCTAATAGTGATTTCAAGTTTGATACCTCTGTTTTTCTTAATAAAGAAAAGCATACAATTTTACAGGATATCAAAGTTGTAAATGATCCTTACTACGCAAAGACTTATGCAAATTCAAAACAAGATAGAACTGTATACGGAATCGAAGCTAATGCGACGGGCAAGGTTAATAATTGGATTAAGCTCTTTGCATCCTATGGATACGTAAATGGTAGTCAGGAACAATATGAAGATACTAATGACGGGCCAGTTGGGAAAATGTATGACAGTTTACCAGGAACGGTTAAGCATCAGTTTAAAGTCGGGATGAATATGCTATTAATTGAAGACAAGTATAATTTCTATATCCATAATATCTTTAAAGGGCCCTGGGTAGAATTCGCAGACAACAATTTCGCCAAAAACAATGGCTATAGCCTGGTTGACGTAAACCTCAGTACTACACCGAAATTTAATGACAAATGGTCATTATCTCTTGGTGCAACGAATATATTTGATTTAAAGGCTTATGATGGTCCGGTCCTACCAGACAACACAAGCAGTATTCCTTCGCCAATTAGAAGAAGGATAATTACAGCACAATTAACCTGTAACTTTTAATCCGCTTGATTAAAAAAAACCTGATAGTTAGGGCCCGGTACGCATCGTACCGGGCCCTATATTTTTATTCCGGGCGGGGAAAATCCGTCGTAAACCATTGATCTCTATCGGAAGGCCTTGAGGATTTACAAGGAAACAGATACGCTCAATCATGCAAGAGTCCAAGAATTAATAGCTGAATGCCAATCGTTGAAAAAAGCTTCTGAAAATAATTTCGAAGATATAATCAGGCATAGCAATCGAAATAATGTTCATTATCAGCTGGCATTAACAGCCCTGCGGGAAAACAAGCAATCCAGGTGAGTAGCCTCTCCTACGCCCTGAGAAATTACAAAATAATGATTGACGATGCTGACACTCGAATGCTATTAATCAAAAGGCACCCGATAGAAAACTCGAATGATCTGGTCCACTACTATGAATGAGTTTAAAGGAAGTATTATGGAACTAATAAATAATTTTGTTGATCTGTTTTTGCATCTTGATAAACATCTGAGCATGGTTATCCAAACTTACGGCAGCCTAACATATATAATTTTATTCCTGATAATCTTCTGTGAAACCGGTCTCGTTATCACACCGCTACTTCCGGGAGATTCACTGCTTTTTGCCGCCGGCGCTATGGCAGCAACCGGAGCATTAAATATTAAGATATTGCTCGTATTACTTTTCTGCGCTCCGCTTATCGGAGATCAGGTAAACTACTGGGTTGGACGTTTCTTTGGGAGCCAGCTGTTTTTCAAGGAAGACGCAAGGTTCTTGAAAAAGGCTTACATTGATAAAACTCATGGCTTCTACAATAAATATGGCGGGAAAACAATCATCATTGCCCGTTTTGTCCCCATTGTCAGGACCTTCGCCCCCTTCGTAGCAGGACTTGGAAAAATGAACTATCTGCGATTTATCGCCTTCAGTGTTGTAGGCGCACTGATGTGGGTAGGCGCTTTTGTACTCGTCGGGTTTTTCTTTGGAAACATTCCAATTGTTAAAAATAACTTTACCTTAGCTATTATGGCTATAATCGGAATATCACTTCTCCCGGCAATTTTTGAATACGTGCGGCAGAAAACCCTTATCAAAAAAACCATAGCCAGAAAACAAGCTGCACAAGTTAAAGAACTGTAGAAAACAGTCCTGTTTAACTAAGAATTCCCAATAATCGAAGTAGATAGCCTATTTTGAAAACTCTTTGCAAAGAAAAAATGCAGATATAAAGATCTCGACAAAAAACTCATTAAGAAGTGCAAAAACATGATTCTTCCGACAAAAACCCATCAGACAAATCCAGCTTATTGTGTGTCGTTTGATACACCGGCAGATGGATCATGAGTTCTCTCATGGCTGTCATTAACAGTTCCTTATCTTTTCGCGCTTTAAACTCTATTATGTAATAAGTACCGTTTCCATTCTCAATTTCGTCGACTGCAAAGTACAGCTCTTCATTCTTTGCGCCCCATCTTTTAAAGGTGATATCCTTATATGTTTTACTATCCTGAATCCCGTTAAGAAACCGCTTAACATTTTCTAGTTTAAGGTCATCAAGAGACTGTGCCATCTCAACTTCTCCTGGCAGGATAGAATAAAACTTTTTCTTCTCAGCGATAAAAAAACGGTGCTGTTCGGGAGTTTCTCCTGATTGATCATTAACACGGGTAAAAACAATTTGTACCGATCGGTAATTTTGTTTACTGCCCGCAGAGAAGTCATCCCTATTTCTCAGCCTGAGAATATAATTTCTTCCAGATACTTCCGGCGTTTTAAGCGGAATATACCTGTCATGATAAGTAATGACGTCAGTTGAATCATTCAACTGAAAAGCTTCTACAGTTCTGCTTCGGATCTCCTCAATCTTATTCTGGGTTTCCGGGGTTTTTTCCATACAAAATCTGGCTTCGTAGTAGTGTTCCATTCCAAATCCTAAAGACTCCAGTTTATGCTCCAGTTTCCGGTATTGAAGCTCTTTGAGTGCCACTTGCAACAACACAACAAGGCTGATCCCGGTAAGATAACTAGCAATAGATATAAGCCACATCGGGGTATCGGGGATCATTTTCTGCCCGGCATACATGCTAAGGACATATATCGGGTCGTGACATAGAACATCCCAGAGCAGGGTATTTGCGCCTCCCTTAAAAGCTTGCTTCATATAATAAAATGGCGACCTTTTTTCTATTGAAGGTGGCTGGGTCCTATAATCTCTTAGTCCGGTAAAAACATGCGGGACAAAAAACCATACTTTTTCTAAAACCGGGCCAACACCGATCAGAAGTGTCGTTTTCGTACTCTGACTGACAAGGGAAGGAAATTTTCGAAAAACAAAATCGAGGAGAGCAACATTAAAAGCATCGGCCCCCATGGCTATGAATTCATCTCTCCCAAAAACACTAAACACCTTAAAAAAAGGATTAACCGGTTTCACGATCAAACTCGTCGATATATTCGGCCGGTATGGCTTCTTTATTGCTATGGGGATGTCAATTGTTTTGTAGCATTGATACATGGAGAACTCTCTCTTTTTTTTATTTACTCATCTATATTATCGAAACCTAGGCAAAGGAATTGCAATATGTTGTGCTGATTAAAATTGATGCCCTTGCGTCTAAAATATGATATTATTCCTAGTAAAATATCCAAATAAAACTAAAGAAAAACTATAATGAGCATTGTCACTGATTGTCAAAATATGAAGATCGCTCTCGGGCAAATAAAAATTATTCCTAATAATGCAGAAAAAAATATCACGAGAATACTCGAGATGGTCAGACAAGCAAAAGAACAAGAAGTCGACCTCATTGTTTTCCCCGAGATGGCAATAGGCGGATACATGCTTGGAGATGACTGGCTCAGGGACGATGTATGCGCGGACTTGATGAAATATAATGAGTTAATTCGCAAGGAAAGCGAGAGTGGGATCGCAATAGCTTTCGGCAATATTTTTCTTGATGATAAAATAAATGAAAGAATCGGCGATCCTGACGGATATCATCCGGATGAGGATGGAAGAGCAAGAAGATATAATGCAGTCTACGTTTATCAAAACGGCAACCCGGTTCCCCGGCAAAACGAACCGCTCACCCAAAACACCCGGAAACCTATACTGCCACCGGGAATCACGATCAAAACGCTCCTCCCTAATTACCGGTTTTTTGATGACAAACGTTACTTCCATAGCTTACTCGGAGTTGCCCAGGATTCTGGGGCTGCTGTCGAGTCACTCTTTCAACCATTTTTAATCAGTTTCAATGGCAACAAAATACCGGTAGGGTTTATTCTCTGTGAAGATATGTGGTGTCGGGAATACAGAAAAAACAACCAAACTATTAATCCGACAAAAATACTCATCGAAAACGGCGCGCGGGCAATCTTCAACCTATCCTCCTCACCATGGACCTTCGGGAAAAATAATGCGCGGGACAAAAGAGTAAAGCACCTTCAGGATAGTCTTAATAATCATAAAGTTCCTTTTTTCTATGTTAACTGCACTGGGGCACAGAATAATGGGAAAAACATCATAACCTTCGATGGTGGAACAACAATCTATAACCAGCAAGGAGATCCTGTCATTTTAAGCAGAGCGCCTTACCAGGAAGAGCTTTTCGTGACAGCCATTCAAGACATTCAGAAAAAAACAGCGGTTACAAGGACCGAGAAACCGAAAATCGCTCAAAAGTTCGATGCCCTTATCGAAGGATTCAGGCACATAAAAGACAATATGGGGGCAAAAAGTGATCCGACTACTATTATCGGTTTAAGTGGTGGCATTGATAGTGCGGTTTCAGCTGCATTAGCTGTTATCGCCTTTGGCAAAGATAAAGTTATGGCTGTAAATATGCCAACAAAATATAATTCTTCAGAGACCAAAACTGCAGCAGCTCATACAGCCGAAAAGCTCGGCATTAATTATCAGGTCATCCCAATCGATGAGTTGGTTAACTTAAAAATAAAAATGCTCAACAAAACAGATCTGGACAGAACCGGCAAAATGTTATCAACGTTAAATGAAGAAAATATGCAATCCAAAATAAGAAATCAGATACTTTCTGATCTCTCAGCCAAATATGACGGGATATACACCTGTAACGGAAACAAAGTCGAAATCTCAACCGGCTACTATACTCTTGACGGCGACGGACGAGGCGCGATAGCTCCCTTGGGAGACCTGCTCAAGACAGAAGTATTTGAACTTGCATTACACATTAATCAACTGTTAGGAAAAGAAGTTATTCCTGAGAAGCTGATCCCCGACCAATACGGCCAATTTGGCAGTGATAAAATACAACCTTCAGCCGAGCTGAAACACACACAGATAGACCCCTTTAAATGGGTTTATCACGATGCAATCATTGAAAAGCTTACATTCTATTTCGCCAAAAATGCGGAAGATTTTTTAGAGTGGTATATAGCTGGATCTCTTGCCAAAAACCTTGGAATTGACCCGAAAGTTATTTCAGTTTACGAAGTGGACAAACCGGATAATTTTATCAAAGACCTGGACTGGCTAATGAAGCTTATTCATAATAATCGCTATAAACGAGTACAGTCCGTACCAATTATTGTTACAAGTACCACAGCCTGGGGCTACGACAGAAGAGAAAGCCTGACGCCATTTACCCCAACACAACGGTATGAAGCTTTACGAATAAAGATACTTAAGGAAAATATACATTTTATTGAAAAATAAAATAGGGAAACTTCCTAAAAAAATAGGTATCGATTGAGCTTTCCTCAATACTTTGTTCATAAGCCTGCTGTTTTTCGGTAAAGCTCTTATCAATAATTGATTTCATTTCGTTATCAACCGCATGAATCCCTTTCGCAAGCCCGGCACGCTCTTTTTTTGTTAATGTCCCCAATTGGAGCGTAGAAATATACCCTTTCTTTTTAGAAAGCAAAGCACGCAATTTCTCATCATTTTCCATACCAAAAACTCCTGAATCCAAATAACGCTCGGTATGATAATAGTACTCCCTCAACCTATGCAAAAATGCTTTCTTCTCTTCACACATATCGACTTCTTTGCGAAAAATGTAGCAATCAGCGCTGGCTTTCACAAACAGGGGCGGAGTAATATCAAAATACCTTCGTGAAAAACAATCTGTGAACTTATCATATTCTGCCCCGCCTAGTCCATGAATAAAAAGATCACTGCAAAACATTCGTAACAATAGCGTCGTAACAACAGCACGTGGAGCTATGAAATAATGTTCGGGGATAGCCTGGGCATAATACTGCGCGTTATCAACCTGCGCGATGAGCTCGTCACCGGAATAAAGATTAATCAATTGACCAAGCTTTCTTATATACAGCGGTTTTCGTTGTTTGCTTTTTTTATTAACGGCCCAGAACGGCAATTCAAACAGATCCTGAGAATAGCAAAGGTTTGGAAAGGGATTAATACAGTTTCCGATATGATGTTCTCTCCGGTATTTCTCCAAACATGAGTTAAATAAAGGAACAAATTTTTCTGCATCTTCTATTATATGTGAAAAAAATAATTGGCATTCGGGAAACTTGAGTATCGAAGATAAAGGGATGTCGTAGTAGTGAGGAGCTCCTTCACAATATCTCCGGACCAGCGTGTTCGCCTCTGGAACAGCTACGCCGGCTAACGAGGTAATAACAGCTTCGATTTCTTGAAGCCGGCTTCTTTCCCGAACAAGCCCCAATTCAGCAAGAGATCCGTTTATTGCAGAAAACACCTTGATAAGCGTGTCTCTATCAAAGAGATGCTGGAACATAAGCAGCCTTCCAGGATGAGTCGCAATTGAACTCTCTTCTACCGTCAGATGAGTATTCGATCGAAAAGGGTAACCGAATTTACCGCCATCACCTGCATCGGTATCAATAATAACATTAATGCCGTAAGCTTGCCGTGCTTTGCTATATTGTTCCAAAATCGTATTCTTATAGAGGATACCGCAATGATAAATCACTGGCTGGTGTCCGGTCATTATTATGGGAACCGTATCAATACCGCCGGTTATATCTTTTTCAGATAAAATATCCTTATCATCAACATCCCGGACTAAGGTACTAAGATGCCTGGTATAGTCATAAGCTGTTGTTATTAACTTTTGACGCAACGATTGTTTCTGGCTAGCGGTTAAGATGGACACAAACCCGGACATTGCTTCCCGGTTAGTTATTACCAACTGGTCCCAGGTACCTATATCAGGATCACAGACTGTACGAAAACAGTTATCATGCATCAAAAAGGCTCCTGGCGGAAGAAAGCGCAATATTCTCCTGACAAACAAACGGCTCTCCATATTTCCTGCCGATCTGACGTCCCCAATAACCGTTTTCCTGACGGACATGATCAGCGACTGCAAGGTTTCTCTGGTTACTGACAAACTGAGATTCATATGAGGCCAGCACTTCTATCTTTTTATCAATATAATCTGAAATATCAAAAACAAAAGAGGGTTGCATTTTAATTCGCAGATGAGAAGAAAAGAAATAAAAAAGTTTTCCCGGATAATGCGGGGTAAACGGCATCTCCGTTTTAACAAATTTGGCATAGAACCGGGAAGCTTGCGCGAGCCTGGAAGCCTGAATATGATCTGGATGACCATCTTCCCAATACGGTGCAAAAATGATTTTTGGTTTATATTCTCTCATGACCGTAGCCAACTTTTTCCGATTCTCTACAGTATCCATAATTTCACGATTAACCATATCTAAGGTAACCCGTTTCTCTACATGCATCATTTGTGCAGCTTTTGCAGCCTCTTTCATTCTGATATCATGGGTTCCAGCCGGCGTCGGTTCGCCGTCGGAGAGATCAACAAGGATTACGTTATACCCAGCGGCATTGAGTGCCAGGATTGTTCCTCCCATCCCAATCTCAATGTCATCAGGATGAGCTCCCATTACCATCACATCTATTTCCACTTTGCAACCTCCTCATGAATCACTTGTTTGTAATACTGTAATCTGCTGCCTGCGTCATCGAGTAGTTCACCAAAAGACCTGTTAAGGTGAATATATATTCTTGCTACCGGTATTTCTTTGACTGTCAGTCCGGAATTATACGCTTGGATCCAAAATTGTAAAGGGAATCCATATCCTGTTTCCGTAAGAATAAGCCGTCTTAATGAATCTACGTTATAAGCCTTGAACCCGCAAAAAGCATCGGTAAGAGCATATGAACCAATCCGGAAAAGCAGTTCGGTCACAGTTTTATTAATAATATACCTATCTTCGGGGGGGGCATCATTAGTATCATACTCTGCCAGATACCGGCTACCGGAAACAATATCATATCCATCAAGCTGCTCAAAAAAATCCGGAATAAGCTTAGGTTCATGTTGCCAGTCACAATCTATAGTCACAAGGCTATCATATCCCTTTTCGGTAGCAAATTGGAATCCGTCAATCAATGACTGGCCATATCCCCGGTTTGTTGTATGGGAAATGACAAATAAGTCAGCAATAGGACACATCCGGACTAATTCCCGTGACCGATCCGTCGAACCATCATCAATAACAAGGATATCTCCATGATAATATCTTCTAATCTCTTGCAAAACAGAAAGGATTGTTTCCTCTTCGTTAAAAACAGGCAATACAACCAATCTATTCTCTTCTTTATTAAAAAAAGCTGACATTTTACGATCACCTAATACTATCTTTCTATTTCTGGCAGAAACCACAATAAAAAGTCGAACGATTATTCTGCCTTACTATGATTATTTCGCGTCCGCATTTTAGGCACTTTTGCGCTTGCCGTCCATAAACATTCAGTTTCGACTGAAAACTGCCTTTATCGCCGGAAACATCCCGGTAATCAGAAAAGGTCGTCCCCCTCGCCTTCACAGCGCGAGCCAAAACATCAGGAATCATACAAAAAAGATCTTCTATGTTTTTTGAAGAAAGTGTATTTATTGTCCGAAGGGGCGAAACACCTGTTTCAAAAAGAATTTCGGAAGCATAAATATTACCTATCCCCGCAATAAAATGCTGATCCAGCAAAAAAGATTTTATATTACGTTTTTTGGCCTTTGCCAAAAGCTGTGTAAACTTAGAAAACGAGTAATCTTTACCTAGAGGATCTACCCCCAGCTCCGCGATATAGGGAATTGTATTCAATTGATCATCTTTCTTCACATAGACAACACTGAATTTTCTTACATCGGAGTAAGCAAGAATCCCAGAATTTTTCATGATAAAGACAATATGAGTGTGCCGAGTCAGTTGATCAAGCGCTGCTTCGTTTCCGGCTTTATTATCTTTATCAATAAAAAAATAGAATTTCCCGGTCATTTTCAAATGCACAAGAAGGTGGTAATTATCACTCAGGACAATATCAATCATTTTGCCTAGGCGTTTCACATTGACAATCGTTTTATTGGTAAGCAGCCGCACGAAGTCACTGTCAGAAATATCGCGCAACACAAAGGGATCCGCTACGGTTACTTTGAGAAAAGTGTCTCCCTTTATTAAAGATGCAAGGTCATTTGTAATAGTTTCGACTTCAGGCAATTCCGGCATAATATGGTATTATACCAGTTTCACGGATTGAAATGAAGCTATCTGAAAAAATCCCAGAATTTCCGGGGCTCATCCAACTCAGATTTCTTTATATAATTTTAAAATGAGGGATATCAACCTGATACTCCCCTGTTTCAGCTGCGCTGGTAATACCGATTTCAAATTGTAATTTATTTACTTTTCCAATATCCTCATAGGTTATTTTAGGTTGACCATTCATATCCCAGCCATTTTTCACTTTTTTAAAATCACTTATAGGAACAACTGCTTTAGGATTTACTCCCTTTGCCAGATTAATATCGTAACCATATTCAATTTCGTTAATTTTGATCCTTAGTTGCAACCGGCAAGCATCTTTATTATTCGTAATAGCATCAAAATATATTTTATTATTAATCGAAGGCAACTTCAGGTCGAATCCGTTACCACCCAGATAATACCCAGAGACAACTCTGCCTTCCATCTTAATAAAGCTATCATTGACGGTAAAGCTGAATTCGTTTTTAGGATTACCTTTCCAGCCGCGATCAATCCACTTTACTGTCCGAGAGTCCAAATTGGCACTCCCAGTTGAATTATTAGTGACGGATGACGTGGACGGCGTATCCTTTTTTTTTGACTCAGTTATCGACTTAGGTTTGGCTATCGGCGAATTATCAGTAGTTGCGAAAACTGCTTGTGACAAGTCAAGCTCGCTATGGGAACTCGTTGTTAACAAGCTTAACAGAATAAGCGTCTGCTCATAATAATTAGAAAACCCGATAGCATTATTTTTAAGAGCAGCAAAAAGCCGTTGTATTTCGCCTTTATTGTCTACAGCCGCAGCCAGCGGCAAATACATTGCCGCATCAAGGCCTACTTTTGTATATCGGACATTAGCCCCTTTCGCTAAAACTTTTTTAGCGAAATTAATTACGTCGGTATTATCAATTTTATTACTCATTATATAATCAGCTATACGCCAGGGACTGCGAATACCATCGTATTCCTGCTTTGAATTGTTAATAGGCTTTGCCTCAACAGTTGATTCATTTGTTACATTAAATTCGATATTAGCAGGGAATTCACCAGTATCAGCAAAAGCTTCTTGATAAAGTTTCAAACTGTCATTGGCAGCTTTTGTCCAGTAATTCGCATAGTCTTCTCCCATCTTACTCTTCTTTGCAAAACCGGCAATATCAAGACAGGTAGCCGGACTAAGATAATCCGTAAAATGAAAAGCATCCCAATCTTCTGAAGGCCGCTGGACGCGAACACCCTGTTCATCCCGGAACAATGCTGCATTGCCAAAAGTAGCGCTATCAATTAACTCTTTGGCATAAGCTCCGTATCCCTTATCAACCCAAACATTAGCATCAACTAGTTTTTGTGCATTAATAAGCGAGCGGATCAGATCCATATCAGCATCTGAAGCAGAATTAGCTGTTTTTCCATACTCATCCGTATCTAATACAATTTTTCCTGATTCAAGCTTAACTTTCCACGCCGGGAATACACCAGTATTCCCAGACTCAACAGCCAGTACTGCCATATATTTGGTACCTTCGAGAAGCTTATCAAAATTTTCCTGATATTTCCTTGCCTGATTAGGATCTACCTCGGCCATCTTTGCGTTAATAAGCTGCCAATAAGATTGTCCTTCAGAAACTATCTTCCCTGATTGGCTGGGATCTTGAATAAATCCTTTGCCGTCAACTATAATTAAATATTGATTTTTATCGATCAACTGATCATATCTATCTGCAAAAAACCTAGAATCAGAGTTATTCTTGACAGGCTCAGGATCATCAGGGAGGATAGCGGATAAATCGTACAAGTCCCCGAGAGTTATTTGGCTATTATTAAAAATTAACCAGCCATCGCCACGTCGCAAGTTTTTGAGGTATTCGTAGTTGTCGCCTTCAACCAACGAATCGATAAATTTGTCAGCGTCCTCACCTAGTTTTCCTTTAGCCGACCGCAATTCTTCTTTAGATATTTCATCGTATCCGGAAAAAATCATTCCTTTTTTATGGTTTTCTTTATTCTTAAAATATTCTATTATTATTTCTAATGCAGCTTTACTTGGTAAAGCTTCTTTCACCTGGCTGAAACTGTCGAGATCTTTCATCGAAACTTGATCATCCTGTAGAAATAAGCTCTCTTTATAAAAATTCTTTACTATTTTATAGTTATTATTATCAAGCATTTTTTTTAAAAACGCTTCGGCGCCTTTATTATTACCAGGATTGTTTTCATCAAGTTTTCCCGCTGCCGCTATCGCGTTAGCTGCCGCCAACTCACCTTTTTCTCCCCCGGAAACATGCTTCGTATCAAGATTGCCTTTCTCCTCAGCCAAGTGATTATCCGGTTTTTTAAAATAATCAATTATTATAGAAATCGGATTTTTTGAAATAATATTCGCCACTGGACTTCCTCCCTCGTTATAGCAAGCTACTTGCAGCCTGCTTTGTGCAATTTCTTAGCGTCTATGTACGTCAACGGTACGCCACAAGAATTTATCGTATAATACTTCCCCGAATTCCCAGCCCACATACCCATAGATACTGTTTCATAAACTTATAATATTATATATATTTACAAAAGCATAATTTATATAACCAATATAATCAGATATTAGGATAATGTCTAGCAATGATAACCATAAAACGACTAACTTCCTTCTCGTTTTTACCAAAAAAGCAATCTATCGTTATAGGAACTGGCCTGCGCTTGTATGATAGTGCAGCTATAATTTTTCAAAACAATAATTATCATGGATAATAGGGAATAGTTGCAAAAAGAAAAACTGCCGATACTATAAACCTCTAAAAAACTCAGGTTTTAACCTTGTCACGCCATCAATTGCGGCTTTGATAGCGGCGAGGAGCTTTTCTTTATCTTGTGGGAACCGGCCTTCCAGAGGCACATAATTCGAGGCGTGATTACAACGGAAAATAGTCTGTTCCAGTTCAAGCAGTTCAACCATCCCGTAGGTCTCTTCCAGCAACTCTTTTGAGTTTAACAGTTCAAAATAGCCTTTTTTCGCCTGATCAAACAATCTGGTCCCTGGAACCAGCATAAGTGACAAGAAGTTCAAATATCGTGGCTGCATTTTGTTGACTGCCTTTGCGGTGTCAATAACATGCTGTCGAGAATAGCGTTTCCCTCCCAAGCCAAGGAGGACAATCACTGATGATTTGATGTGAGCTTGTGCTGCCCGGTTCACGGCTGTAATCATTTCTGCTACCGTTGATCGTTTATTACACATACTCAAGATCTCTTGATTCCCGCTCTCAAGACCAATATAGATCAGGCGCAATTTATGGTCATAGAGGGTTTGGAGTTCTTCATCTGTTCGGGAGCTGATATTGTAGCCGTTTGCGTAGCTTGAAATACGAGTAAGTTTAGGGAATGCCGCCCGCACTGCACTAAGAATCGGGAGTAATTTACTGTTATTAACGACCAATGCGTCACCATCCAGGAGAAAAACTTTTCGTATATCAGGATCATACCCGGATTCTCGACAAATATCGTCCATTATTTCGTTCATCGGCTTGACTGTAAATGGTTTATTGCGATAGGCGCCGCAAAACGAGCATGAATTGGCGGAACAGGACGTAGTCACTTGCAGCAAAAAACTATTAGCTTCCGCCGGTGGTCTGATTACCGGCTCGATTATCGGCATGTTGTCTCATTCACCTATGGTTAATTTTTGTAATATAAGTCTATACGTTACGTACCAAATAAGCAAGCAAGAAGGTAGTCCCTTGCATTAAAAGCATTCAATCTTAGTATGTAATTTTCTATACTTATAAACATCCCATCAAAGCAGTTATCGATGAAGCGCTCAAAGCTAAAGAGGAGGGAAAAGAACAAGTGATTCTCTTCTGCGCTTCAGGCCACGGACATTTTGATTTACCGGCCTACGCCGACTATCTCGCAGGGAACCTTGTTGACCATGAACATCCGGAACAGGCAATACAGAACGCACTAAACAAACTCCCAAACGTATAAACCATTAGCTATGAGGTGGCTACACGCCACCTCATATTTCTATTTAAGAGAATAGCTCAAAAACTATTTACAATTCCAAAATTAATTTTTCGGGTAAAATGAAACATGTGTTATAATATATGCAATTTTTTAGCTTTCAAACCTATTTGTTTTTGGGATTTATTGTATGATTTCTAAGTTCATTAAAATTCTCGCGATTTTCATATCATCATTAACAGTCCTTCTTCTCTTTTTTGCTGCTTTTGCAATTAACAGCGATATGGATTTTTTTAGAGAGCTCAGGGAGCTCTATGTAGAGACCGCTATGACAACCTTGAACCATCAATACCTGGCAACCATGTTCATAGACAAAACCGAAATCGACAGGATCAGGCAAAAAAATATTATAGTACCAATTGAAAAGACAGATGCCTCGAACATTAGCTTTGATTCGGAAACGAAAATGGATATAGAGCTTATAGATATCACAGAAAAAACTTACAAAGGAAAGCTCTTGATAATCCATGACCCTTCAAGGATAAAGTTGGCAGTTTCAAAAAACATTTTAAAAACCGGCGAAAAACTAAGCAATCTGATAGCTAGCGAAAACGCAATTGGAGGAATAAATGCCAGTGGATTCAGAGACCCGCAAGGGCGGGGGAAAGGCGGTCTGCCTATCGGAATTGTCATCAAGGACGGACAGGTAGTATTCAAAAGCCGGGCCTCAAGTTTTGATATTATAGGGTTCAATTATGACAACATCCTGGTATTGGGAAGATACAAAAGAGATGAGATAGCCAATCTTAATTTAAGAGACGCGGTGTCCTTTTCACCCTTCCTGATCGTGAATGGGCAAGAACAGATCAAGCCTGGCAACGGAGCTTACGGGCTACAACCCCGGACAGCCATCGGGCAAACTAAAAACGGTAGCGTACTCTTCCTCGTAATTGACGGAAGGCAAGTATCTAGCCTTGGGGCAACGCTAAGGACCGTACAGGATATTCTCCTGAAACACGGAGCTTATAATGCAGCTAATCTGGATGGCGGCTCATCGACGGTCATGTATTATGAGGGACATATGATGAATACCCCCTGCAGTAAATATGGAGAAAGATTTTTACCAACAGCCTTCATTATTAAATAATACCCTTTTTTCTTAACAATATTGATGACCCGTAAAAACAAATAAACTCCCCACAGGCAAATTATTAATATACAGCAAAAAGTCTGAATAGGCTGCACCGGGGATCGCTTATCAGCATCGAATATTGTTCGCGAACTTGCCTCAATATAAGATAATTAAAAAGAAAACTGCAAAGAAGAAAAGTAGAAACCGGAATATTGGCCGAACTCAGTAGTTCTGTCCCCGATAGACACGGTTCCTCCGGTTTGCAAATCCCAGTTAGCTGCCAGATTATTAAGAATGTTTGCATTAACAAACATACTATTATCAACCAGACTTGTCAGCAGACTAAAAGATATTCCCATTAAAGGAGTTATTTGTTTACTGATCGAGGTTCCAAGGTAATATCGTGCAAGCGGTTGCCAGAGGCCCACCGTGCTCGATCTCACCCTGGCAGGGAGCACTGGCTGGACAATACCACCAACTACCCTCTTTCGATCAGATTCTCCTCCGCTATGGTAAATATATTCAACCAGCCCATACCAGCCTTCACCGAAAGAGCGATCGTAATTGATAATTAAATCAACATTCGGGTCCGTCAAATATATCAGGGATTCAATCCTCATCACCCCATCATAAAGATTAAACGCACTATCCCCGCCAATAATTGCGCTGCCGGCATTCTTGCCCACCATAAAAGCGACATCAATAGCCTTTACATTCGCCTGGTATTTCAAGGCATATCTGTTTAATTTCCAATCCCGGTCCAAAGACCCGATGATCTGAAAAAAAGAAAATTCATTATTATAACCAAGAAAATTAATACCTTGAAATCCCGCACGCTCATTTTCGATAGACAAAGGGTTTGCCGGGTTAAAATAATCCGTAGGACTATAAAAGGTTCCCCGTCCCAAGGCTACCCGCTGATGCCCGAGAGTAACAACATAAGGATCGTTGGCTACCGTAGCAGAAAACCGATGGAACACCAGCCGGTCAAAAACAAGGCTACTGTCCACTACCGTTATAGCATTATTAACAGGAGCAGCTAACCGGGTTTTCTTAAAGGCATCGAATTCCTTTTTCCTCAGAAATGGCCCGATCACAGCTTCATTATCGACAATAACTTCAGCTGAAAGATATGGATTAATACTTTCTTTAATATCAAATCGTTGCCGATTAAGAGCAATATAATAACTTTTTGCTCTAGGGTTAGGGAACAGGGAAAAAATCGTTTTATTGTACCCTCCCAGAGCCAGAGCTTCAGAGGACAGCGGGATGAACAGGAAACCAACCAACCAAACCAAGCAAAATACTTTCAAGACTTAACCTCATCTTTCACGATTATGCCATCTTTAAGCATGATTATTCTCCGGGCATAATCCATAACCATAGGATCATGCGTAGAAAAAATAAATGTAATATTTTTCTTCCGGTTCATATTCCTCATCAGTTCAAGTAATTGCCTTCCCGTCACTGAATCAAGATTAGCTGTAGGCTCATCTGCAAGAACAAGCTTCGGCTCTGAGACGATAGCTCTGGCAATAGCAACCCGTTGCTGCTGTCCGCCACTCATATCAGCAGGTCTGCGGTCACTGAAATCGCCGATACCGACTTCCTCTAATATTTGCTGTGCCCTTTGCCTTCTAACGCTTCCGCTTATTCCCTGAAGCAGCATCACATACTCCACATTCTCAAGTGCAGTAAGCACAGGGATCAAGTTATATGACTGGAAAACAAATCCGACATGCATCAATCGAAAACGAGCTAAAAATTTCTCTTTCAACCCTGACAAGTTTATATTATCGAGAAAGACGCTTCCGCCAGTCGGGGTATCGAGTCCTCCGATAAGGTTAAGAAGTGTCGTTTTCCCTGATCCTGACGGTCCTACGAGGGCTGCGAACTCCCCTTGATGAACAGTAACGGAAACATTCTTAAGCGCTGTTGTCGGAACATGGGTCTCAGTATATATTTTGGTAAGCTCGGCAACCTCTACTAGCGCCATATATCTTTCCCCTTTCATAAATCAATCAACCTCTTCATTTACCTGTATATCCGTTACAACTCATATAAACCGCATAGCTTCTGCCGGTTTTAAGCGAGAAGCTCTCCAAGCAGGATAAACCGCAGACAGAATACACGTCACCATTGTTACAACCACAGGAACAAAAAAGTCCAGAACACCCAATTTCGGGTAGATTTTTACCGGCAGCCCGAACTCCTTCAGCCCACCGGAGAATACAGACAGGTCAATCCCGCTATACATAAGCACCCGTATCGTCAAATAAGCAATGGCAATCCCGGATATAAGGCTAAAGATTCCAATAAAAGCTGCTTCCGTAATAATAAGAAAAAAAATAAACCCTTCACTTGTACCAATTGATTTCAATATTCCATATTCTCGTATCCGTTCGTAGACTACGGCAAAAAAGATATTTAAAATCGCCATAGCTACCGCCAGAAAAATAATAATATAATAAATCCACATAGAAGCTGCGAATATCTCCTGATAGCGAACAAGTATCGGGAACCTCTCCTTCCAATCATAGACCCTGACCAGCTCGGTTTTGGGGACTAGCTCAGCTATCTTGCGTTTCGTCGTTGAGAGTTGAGCTTCATCATGAAGAACAATAGCTACTTCGGTTATCGTACGTGTTTGCAATAATTCTTGTAACGGTTTAAGGAGAACAAAAGCGTTGCCCTGATCGAATTCAGGCATATCAGTAGAATAAATGCCGCCGATACGGTAAGCCGAACCAACAATATCGCCATTTGCTCCCTGAGCCATGAAAACAACTTTATCCCCTAGTGTAACACCTAGTTTTTCTGCTAATTTTTGACTTAACAATATTTTATTCTGATCTTTTTCCTGTAAATATTGCCCCGACTGAATATAATTCGAAACAATTGTAACCTGCTTTTCCCGGCCAGGATCAATCCCGGAAAGAACAATCCCGGCAGAGGAAACGGTGGAAGATACCAATCCCTGCACCTGGAGTCTCATGGACACAGCTTTTACATTCCCTAACTGCCTAATTTTATTAACTACCCCATAGATGCTATCAGGCAAATGAAATTCTAATAATTTCTGAGTAAGAAACTTGTTATGCTGAATGGATATCTGCCCCACATCGAGAAAAATCGCGTTCTCGACCATCTGCTCAATAATTCCTCTACTGAGAGAAAAAATAACAATGAGTCCCCATAATCCGATAGTTATTGTGGAAATTACAATAAGGGTTCGCACTTTCCTGCGCCAGAGATTACGCAAAGCAATTGTAAGGAGCACTATCATTTTCATTCACCTATCCGGGTTTACTTCCCAGTCCTGCTTTCGAAAAAAGGACAAAAGAACAAGAGTCCCCCCTGCAATGCAGCAATTACTTTTAAGCAAATCTTAACGCCTTAACAATCGATAATCTACTTACCCGATACGCCGGTATAATTCCTGCTATGAGCGACACTATCAGAATGAATCCGGAAGAAAGGACAATATTAATCATGGTCAATTTGGTGGTAATATATGGACTTAGTCCATATTCTTCAAAAGCTTCTTCCAATCCGGAAATATGTATGGGAAAGACCGAAAAATACCAGGACAGGGCTACACCCAGAACAACTCCGCCCACCATACCGAGAATGCCAAGCAATCCCGATTCGAGGATAATCATAAGCCGTATTTGAGCTGGAGAAGTACCAACAGCCCTAAGAATTCCGATCTCCCTCGTTCGCTCCAGAGTACTCATCAGGATTTCGTTCAGCAGACTTCCGGCAACAATAATTAAAAGGATAGCCAGAAAAAGATACCCTCCGGCGTTATCTATATTGATTGCCTGGATCAAACTCTTCAGGAGTTCCCGCCAGGTCATAACTTCCAGTTTATTGTTATGAATCCTGTTTATCACTTCGTTTTTTACAGTTTCAACGTTATCAGGAGAACCAAGCTTCACAACAATCTCGTGAACACCTTCAATCGCCAGAAGCTTCTGAGCTGCAACAAGGGGCATATAAACCTGAAAAGCATCCAGTTCCGGGATACCAGTCCGGAATATTCCCTTAACAATTGATTTTGCAGCGCTAACCGAGCCATAATAATCCTGAGTCAGTATTATTAATTCCCTTCCCAGAGTTAATCCCAGGTTCCTGGCCAACTGCTCGCCAATCACAACAGAATTAGTATCTCCGTCCGACAAATAGCTTCCGGAAATAATTCTGCGAGGAATTATAATAAATTCTTTATCCGGCTGAATTCCGATTATCTGCCCTCCCGTAGAGCTCCTGCCCGAAGAGAGCAATGCAAAAGCAACCGCTCGTTGAGTTATACTCCTAATTGCATCGATAGACTTAATTTGATCTGCGAGCTGGCTTGGATTGTTAATGAGTTTATCCACCGCAGGATCTTCATAATGGCCAAAAGCACGTATCTGGATATGTCCGGTGCCAAGATTAATAGTAGAATCGATCATCTGCTGATGAGAAGAATCCTGGATAGCTACCATCAGTATTATCATTCCCAACCCAAAAACTATCGCGAGAATGTTGAGCAGTGACCGCCTGCGATGTCGCCATATATTTCGCCATACTAACTTCAAAAGCAGCCGCATATAAGAAACCTCTGTTTTCTCATCGCTAATTGTTGCTGACCAATAAGGACCGATAATACTGTCTCTTTATTTGAGGGATTTAAGCGAAAACAATTCCGGAGGAAGAGGTATATCAACCTCAATTTTTGAAATCTCCATAATAGTCATTTCATTTTTACCCGTAGCCTTCATCGTCCATTTTCTTGGAAAATACCGGGAATCAATCTTCTTAATATTTTCGAAAACAAGCGTATTAACCAATGAACCCCGTTCATCGTAGAATTCCTCTTGTAATGGGACAAAAGTATCTTTCGCTATCCACGCTATTATTTTGCTCCAGACGACAGGAGCATTTGGTTTTGGGATAAGTTGTATTCGATATGAGTCGTATCCGGCAATTTTTTCTTCCCCCAGGAGCTCCTGTGAATAGTCACGTTCCAAATTACTTTCCCTTACCAGATCATCGTTGGTAAAATTACTTCCCATCCACGATTGCATCATCATCGAGGGAGGTATCCTGATAGTTCTCTCTATACTCGGAAGATAGTTCCAGAGTTCTTTGTTAATCCGGAGATAGACTATTCCTTTATCTTTGGGAGGAGCCAGTATTTTTATCAGCGATCGGGTTGTCCCCTGATTCCAGTATTCCATGCTGATGGTCCTGGTCCATTCAGGTTTTCTGATAGTCATCGTCATCACCGCATGGCTGCTCTTCCCGCGCCAGTTAGCTTCAACTTTGCCCATTATTTCTTTTGCGCTAAGTGCGAAAGCTTGATGACCAAATAATGTCAAAGAAGCCAGCAAAACAAACAATGTTTTTTGCATATAACACCTTCCTTATATTTACCCGCATTCTTCCCTATTTTCCGATAATAATCAAGGGACAAAAAAAGAGGATTGAAAATTCAATCCTCCTTCCTGGCATATAATCTAATATCTACTATTCCTATTTCCTATGTGGCATCTTTCGATCCTTCTTATTTCCTTCCCGGAACTGCTTATCATAAACATTTCCACCAAGAAAATTCGAAAAAATCCTCAAATCGCGAAGTTTCTCGCGTTGTTCCGTGTTAAGCACTGTTAGGACTTCGAATAATTTATCAACTCTCAATTCTTTCATCTGGATTTCGTTCTTTCCAGTTTCTCTTACAATCTCTTTAATTCTGGCTGCATTTATATTTTTGTCCAGAAAAGCTTCTCGCATATTTATACGCTGTTCCTTTATCTTCATCTGTAGAGGGAGAGTCTCTTTCTCATACTTAATGCTAATCTTATCAATCGCAGCTAACTGATCTTTGGTAAGTTTTAATTCCGATGTCAAATGCTTGAACGGTCGATAATTCTGTTCTTCCCCTGCTCTTTTTTTCCCTTGGTCTCCATGGTTCATTCCCCAAAAACTATATGACGCCGTCTGAAAAGCTACCAACACGAATATAACCACTAACATTTTTTTCATTTCTTATCCTCCTGATTATTTACATCCCAACCTTAGCGCGCTTTACCGGTCTCAATTAATTAAACAGCCAAAATTACTCAATAGTTCCATCCAGAAAACTGGAATAAAAGTCCTGCTGCTCAGTTTGATTTTCATCATTATCAATTACAGCCACAGAAGCCATAAAAGTATCAATCTTTGAGGAATTACCCGTATAGTCAGTTTTGTTAGTCGCTCCACTATAGAAAAACACTCCGAAAGCAAGAAACAGCATGGACATCGATGCCAGCAAAGGTTTTTGAAAAAAAAATGCTAATGGACGCTTCTGCTGTTCAACACGCTCCATAATCGACTCATATTGCTGCACATAGTCGACAGGATAGTGAGTTTCTTTCATTTTAAGAAGCGCCTTATCAATATTAATCTCGTCCATTGCAGATCCCTTCCTTCTTCAGATATTCCCTTATCTTTATTTTTGACCGGTTCAACATCGATTTAACTGTCCCGATATTCACATTCATAATTTCCGATATCTCTTCGTACGGCAAGCCTTCAATTTCTCGAAGGACTATCACAGCTCGTTGGTTCGCATTAAGCGGTTTTAATAGATAATCAACAGATTCTTCTTTCCCTCTCATCGTTGTTTCATTCGATGGCTGCTGATCCCGAAAAAACAATCTCTCATTAAATCCGATGACATCTTTTATCATCTGTACCCGTTTTTGCTTTTTAAAAAAATTAATGGACGTCGTTATAGCTATCTTATAAAGCCAGGTTTTTAAATAGTTCTGCCCATTTTCTTTATAAGCCGGGAGATACCGGTGAATTTTTACAAATATTTCTTGAAAAGCTTCTTCTCTATCCCACTTATTCTGAAAATATTTACTCGTAATATTCCAGATAAACTCTTTATGTTCACTATATATTTCGTTAAAATGTTTTTCCATTATACTCAATCATATGCACTTGCAAATTTTGTATCTCTATTCTAATCCGCCCTGTCCAAATAGCCAATACCGTAAACGTTCCACCAAGGTCCATGGCTTATTCATTTAAACAGTTAATAAAATTAAAAAGTTCCCATACTTTTCAGCTAAGAAACTAAAATAGGCGGGTTTACACCACGTATAACTCCGGGAAGTATCTGCACCCCTGAACGTGAATTTTGAAAAAATTGAAATAGTATTCTAGTATTGATATAATTGTAAAATACGTAAAAAACCACGTAGATATAAGTATTTTACTTTAGTTACTGGAGGTGATTTAGACTTAAAGGTTATACGGTTATTAGGTTAAACTAATAAATTCATTAAAAGGAGCATTTAAAATAAAAAAACCTAGCTTGATTATTTCAATGTTATTTACGATATCTATGATGTTTGTTGTATCTTTACCTATAATTGGTAATGCTGCTGAAGTAATAAGTCCTGAACTTGTTAAGAAGAAAGTTAATGAAGCTGTTAAATTACTGGAGAAAAAGGGCCCGGCTGCTTATGCTGAGCTAAGAGACCTAAAAGGGAAATTTATTTTTGCCCAGGGAGAGGGTTATATTTGGGTTCAGTCATTTGAGGGTAAAATGGTTATGCATCCGTTAAAACCTGCACTAGAAGGCAAAGAACTTTTTGATATGAGAGATCCTGCTGGCAATGTTATATTTAAGGATTTTTATGAAATGGTAAATAAAAATGGCGAAGGCTGGGTCCCATATACTTGGCCAAAAAATGGGGAAAAAGCTGGCTCACCTAAAATCTCCTATTGTAAAATGGTCACTATGGATGGAGAAAAATTTTTAGTAGCTTCAGGTTTATACGATGTATCTCCGGCTCAAATAAGAAAGAAATTTCCTAAAGATAAAGTAATGGTCAGAAATAAAAAATAAAATACGAGTACAGATATTTTTAATGGGCACTAAAAGCACTTGAGGAAATAGAAAAGCTCCCCCCAATTTTTATAAAAGTGATTACTAACAATAGTCCTCTAATAAAAAATTGGGGGAGCTCTAAATTCACTAAGTGATCTGGGGATTTCCAATAAAAAGAAAGCAAAAATTAATAATGAATAAACGAATTGTTAATAAAGTTAGCTTGAATGGTTTAAATCTTGATTCTATTGAAACTATTAGAACTTAAGCATTGAAATGGCGACGGAAGAAAGCTCAAAAAAATTATATTATAATCAATTTATTTTTTCATGTTAGATAACATATTTAATTATATTAGAGGTTATATTTTAGAATTGAGAAAAAAAAACGGCGGAACCCATTGAAGGTATTTGCAACTGGAAAATTTCTTATTTGATAATGATATTTTTTTGATATGCTTATACCTATCATGTTATTATAGCATTTCTATTAATAAAAAAGGGGAATTAAATGATTAACGATCTTAGCTTGAAGAATAAAGTAATGGGTGGTTTTGTTTCCATAGCATTAATATCTGTATTTATAAGCGTTGTGTTTTTGATAGGTACAAGTCAGTCTAATTTTCTTGTTAATACTTTTTTTAAACAGGACATGCCTATTGTTAATAGTCTTTGGAATATGAATTTAATACAAGCTAAAACGATGGAGGACATAAGCGCACTGCTTAATCCGATGAAGTCTATTGACTCACGAAAGCAAATAGACATAAACATATTAAATAATTTAACCCTTTTAAATAAAGAAATAAAATCAATAGAACAATTTAATGTAATGAAAGCACATAATGAGTGGAATGCTTTTATTTTAGCGCAGAAAAATTGGAGTGAAAGTATTAAATCCTTGCTTGAAATTGAGCAAAAATATGAAAATTTGAATATTGAAAATCCATACCAGCAGGAAATTGATGTCCTTGTAATTGGCGTTGATCAGGGAACTCAAGCTGTTGATGCTGAAAAAGCCATCAAATTGTTAAAGAAAATGGATCAACTGGTAAAAAGTCAAATTGACAAAAATAATGAAGATTTTTATAAGTCATTGCAGATTATTGTACAAAGTAATATTGAGAACGTAAAAAAATCTTCAAATAAAGTCATTCAAATGAATTCGATAGGAATGCTGGTAGCTTGTGTCGCAATATTTATTGCCATTTTATTTGCTGTTATTATAGCGCTTTACTTGTCTAAAGAAATGCGTAAACCTATAATATTAACAAATAATGTTTTAGTTGAAATTGCTAATGGCAATTTCGTTGTCGAGATAAATAATGGTGTTGGTGAGAATGCTGGCGCTTTAAGGAAAATGACTGAGAAATTAAGAGAAACAATTCGTCACGTACTTAATTCAACTACTGAAGTGCGTCAGGAATTTAAAAAACTGCAAATAGTGTCAAAAGACTCGATGAGTTCTGTTTCTCAAATTACTGTTGCAATAACGGATGTAGCGGCAGGATCATGTAAACAACTTAATGCTGTGAATAAAATCAAGAAGGAGCTAGATATCATAAAGCAAGAACTTCTGTTGGTATCTGGCGGAGCACAACGTCAGGTTGCAACAACTAAAACAACGGCAGAAACCATTAGTCAAAACGACATAGAAATAAGTAATATTGCGAAGGTAACAAGACAACAATCTGTTGACATTGAAAACACAAAAAAAATAATCAATCAAATGAATAACGCAATTAATCAGGTTGCGGAGGATACATCGCATGTTGCTGCAAATTCCAACCAAACGGCTTCTGTTGCAAAAGAAGGTGAAATAATTGTATCTAATACTATTATTGCGATTGATAAAATTAAAGAAACAGTATTGCTAGCTGCGGAAAAAATTACTGAATTAGGGAAAAGTTCAGCACAGATTGAAAGCATCATAGAAGTTATTGATGATATAGCAGGGCAGACTAATTTATTAGCTTTAAATGCTGCAATCGAAGCTGCGCGTGCCGGTGAACATGGTAGAGGATTCTCAGTTGTTGCTGATGAAGTTCGTAAGCTTGCGGAAAGGTCAGGGAAAGCGACGAAAGAAATAGCCACTTTGATCAAACAAATACAGCGGGATACAAATACCGCAGTTGAGTCAATGGCAAATGGGACCACAGAAGTGCAAACAGGTGCTAACCTGGGCCATCAGGCAAATATAGCACTTAAGAAAATCATAGATGCTGTAAAGAATACCGTTATTCAGATCCAGAATATTTCTGCTGCTGCTGAAGAAATGACGGCATCAAGCGAACAAGTTGTAAGTACTATGAATAATCTTACCCACAACATCGAAATTAATAATAACTCGATGCAGGCTTTGACAAGTCGGTCAAAAGATGTTGTTAATGCGATATCTAATATACAATCAATTTCCGAAGATAATTTTCAAGCAACTGAAAGTATCAAGCAGCGATTTACTGATACGGCAGTTAATATTAATGAAATTGCAAAAATTTCTGAAGATAACTCAGCTTCAACTGAAGAGGTTTCTGGTTCAGCAGAAGAAGTCCTGGCAACAATTGAAACATTTTCAGGGAAAATTAGTGATCTAGAGCTTACAACCAGGACATTGGAAGATAAAGTCAGTGTTTTTACTATTTAGCAGCAATTGATAACTTCAGATGCCAGTT
>Ga0154521_128_pt1 | contig 72295 bp, 70 predicted proteins | sample RifGroE2_FD_105664 | JGI IMG/M metagenome (GOLD analysis project Ga0154521, IMG submission 105664) | Candidatus Margulisbacteria bacterium GWE2_39_32
ACTTTGAAAATTACAGATTGTGGGTTAAAATACTATGTCGTTAATATCTGGATTCCCCCATCTTCGGAGTAGAGCCAAAATTATTCAGGTAGAAGAAGAAACCCAAAAATCGTTACTAGATATCGTAGGTTAAATGGTGCGCGCGGAGGGACTTGAACCCACACACCTTGCGGCGCTAGATCCTAAGTCTAGTGCGTCTGCCAATTCCGCCACGCGCGCACTCTGGTTTGAGCGACGTTCCTGATAGAGTATTAATGTCACGATTGTGATAAAATCTATCGGAGACCATGCTCGACGTTTGATATTCAGGCTGAGTTGCTAGCCTTTTAATCAACATTCGAAATGATTGTATCATATTTTTTTTCATTTGAGTATATTAATTAATTTGGCAAAAAGTTTATGGTATGTTAATTTAAAAATAGAGAATTTTTTTAAACGGGCCAGAATATCCGGATTAATAGATACTTTGATATCTCTTAGATTATAAAAATATCAATTTTTTAAAAGGATCACTATGGGATTAACAAAAACTTTAGCACATGCGTTGACTGACTATAAGGCTGCGAGCTCGCTCGGGTCCAAACTAAGGACCTCCCGAATGCAGCACCTATTACCTTTGATAGAAACCGTGTATGCGAAGAATGGGAGCGTAGCCATCATAGACATCGGGGGTACGAAGACCTTCTGGAATATTCTCCCAAAAGAAAAACTAGATAGCTACAACATAAAAATAACTGTAGTCAACTTAGCCGGTAGCAATTGTTCGGCAGATGATAACCATTTTACCTTTGTTGACGGGGATGGGTGTAACCTGTCCGGGTTTGATAACAACTCCTTTGATATCGCACACTCCAATTCCGTGATTGAGCATGTAGGCGACTGGAAGCAAATGAGAAAGTTTGCTCAGGAGATCCTCCGATTGGCACCTATAACCTATATCCAGACCCCATTTTTCTGGTTTCCAATAGAACCGCATTTTATGACTCCCTTTTTTCACTGGTTGCCCCGGCCGGTACGAATAGCATTATGTTTGACTTTCGGCCTAGGACATTTTAACAGGGCCTTGAATATCGATGAAGCTGTTGCGAAGGTTGATTGCATCGAGCTTCTCGATTATCGTCTTTTTCAAGAATTATTTCCTAAACTGTCCATAAAAAAAGAAAAAGTACTGTTCCTGACAAAATCTTTAATCGGCATAAGCAGTGGCGCGTAATATGAACGGTACGATTATTTATATCTGCAGGGTTTTCAATAAGACACGCTGGGGTGGAACCGAAACCGTTATTATCAACAGCGCCAAGGAGCTCCTCAAATCCGGTTACCAAGTCAAGATTTTTACGACCAAAGCTTTATCCGACCAGGCTGAAGAAAGCATTGAGGGAATAAAAATATATCGATTCAGCTTCTCGCTTCCATGGTTTGGGCTGTCGGAGGAAAGTAAAGCAGCTTTACTCAGAAAAGGTGGAAATCTTCTTTCTCTTTCCATGCTCTGGGCATTACTAAGGGAGAAGAATGTAGTTCTCATCCATAGCCATGTGCCCAAACGTATAGGTGCTATTGGGAGGTTCGTTGCGAAGCTCAAAGGTATCCCGTTCGTTGTAACCCTGCATGGCGGTCTGTTCAATGTGCCGCAGGAACAGTATCAAATGATGCAGAAACCCTATCAGGGGAAATTGGAATGGGGTCGTATTTTCGGATGGCTGCTGGGTTCTAATAAAGTCATGAAAGATGCCGATGCGATTATCTGTGTTGGCATTGATGAATATCGTTCTGCACAAATAGCCTACCCAAAAAAGCGGGTTGTCTATTTGCCGAATGGCGTTGACGTGAACTATTTCAAAGAAGGCTCCGGCGAAGCTTTTCGTAATGCGTATAACATCCGGCAGGAAGAAAAACTTTTGTTATGCGTTTCTCGTATAGATTTTCAAAAGAACCAATTGTTTCTTATTAATGCTATGGCAGAAATAATAAAAAAGAATCCTACGGCTAAGCTTGTACTTATAGGATCAGTTTCGGTAGAGGATTATTATGAGGAGATAAAAAATAGGATTACCAAGCTTCACTTGGAAGCTAACGTGCTGGTAATTCCCGGATTTACTTCGAATGATCATATGTTGAGGAGTGCGTATCATGCTTGCAACTATTTTGTACTTCCAACATTGCATGAACCGTTTGGAATTGTTATCCTGGAAGCGTGGGCAGCCGGCAAACCGGTTGTTACCTCAGGCATTGGTGGTATTCTTGGGTTTACCGAAGATACAGGAGATTGCTTGCATTTTGATCCCCAGGTTCAAGAAGATTTTCTGGATAAAATACAACAGCTTATCGACGACCAGGAATTTGCAAATTTCCTTGCCCGAAATGGCTACAAAAAAGTATCTGCTAATTTTGACTGGTCTGTTGTTTGCGAGGAACTTCTTCGGGTGTACGAAGAGGTAATAAGTAAACAAGCCCTTCGCCGAAATTAATCGAGCGCTTTTTTTTTGTATCCCGGGTTTTATTATTTCCAATATTCGTTATGATACGTGTGAGCGGGATACTTGTTTTTTTATAATCCTTTATAATTGCAAGTAAATTACCTTGTCTATTCTGTATTATTCGAAGGCTAATAATTATCTTTTAAAATAATCACAATCCCTATATAATCTCAAATATGAAATTAATTTTGAGAGCTATTTTATCTTTTTTTGTTTTTCTATCGATGGCCCTGGCATTTTATTGGGTTAAGTGCCGGCTAGGCATAGACATTGATCCCCTTCATCACCTTAGCGCACATGCTCCTTTTAAATGGGCATATCAACTTGCTATCCATAGATTCCCTGTTTAATAGCAGAATTTGTAGTGAGAAAAGGGGTTCGGGTAGATTCGGTGGGCTACTTAGAATAAACAAAACCAGAGATGCTATTATATTCTATACTGCCTAATAATCTTAACGTACAATTCCTCAAGCCTTTTCATCTGGGCATCAAGGGTATAATTCTTTATAAATCTCTCGTAGCTTTTTTTTCCAAATTCTGATAACTTAGGCTGATTCTTAAAAAAGAATTCTATATGCAGAGCTAGTTCCGTATGGTTTTTCTCTTCAAAGAGAAGTCCTGTTTCCTTATTTACTACCATTTCCGGGATTGCTGCAATTCTGGACGCAATAACAGGGACCGCGCAAGCCATTGCTTCTTTTACTACATTGTTGCAGCTATCAGGAATTCCCTTTTTTGTGAAAACACTTGGGATTAAGACGAGGTCCGATTTCCTGATTTCTTCTGCGACTATCTGATGAGGCTGCATTCCCATAAACACAATCGGATAACCCTCCGCTTCTTTTTCATATTCTTTTCGGAGTTCCCCATCACCTATTATTGTAAGGGATCCTGTTTTATGTTTATCAAAAAATATTTTAAAAGCTTTTATTCCATATAGCAACCCTTTTACTTCAATGAAACGGCCAACCATAACCATCCGGAACGTAGCACTTATCGAGGCTGACCAATCCTTTGGTATAAATTTATTGCTGTCAATGCCGGCGGTATTCGTAAATATCTTACTTGGATTGCAACCCATCTTGATTATATTCTTTTTCATATCATCAGAATTAACGACAAAATAATCTCCCTGATGAAACAGGTTCTTTAACCGTAATCTGAAAAAGATGCCTCTGAAAAAATATATATCCGTACCATGAAAAAAGGTAATAAGTGGTACTCTTGTTTTCTTTGCGACACGGATTAGCGGAAAGGCATTTACTGAATGATGTACCTGGAGTAACGATATTCTGTTCTCTTGAATAAGACTAGTGACATATTTCTTGTATGTATTGTATTTATTTTTTCTACGTAGATAGGAAAAAATATAAGGCCATTGAAATTGAGCGGCGTAATCATCTTTTCTGCAAATGACCACAGGATTAAAGTGCTTAAACGAACGAATCCTGTCAAAGATGAATGTCTCAGAATTTGGCAGATATCGATCAACGCAGATAGCTAAATTTTCAGGTTTCATATAAGAACCCATTATAATACTGTTCGCTGAATAGTAAAAGCAATATCGAAAAACACGAACATTAACCATCATTTTCTGAGTGTCTGGAAGGAAATCGACTCAGAAGTGGCTTTATTTTCGCATGATGAAGAGGAAAAAGTGGTGCGCCGTGTAAGGATCGAACTTACGACCCATTGATTAAGAGTCAATTGCTCTACCAACTGAGCTAACGGCGCCCTTGCGTTATGCTTTATTATTATATCTGTTTTGGCTAGTTTGTAAAGGAATAATCGTATAAACAATTAAAAATAATTATAAGTGTTTATTTGGCAAATATTTTTTGCCATGCTAAAATAATATAATGAAAAGTCTTCATCTTATCTTATTATTGTTATGAAGGAGTCCCGGTATGAATAGAAAAGGTTTTACGTTGATTGAGTTATTGATTGTATTAACCGTTATTGGTATTTTGGTTGCGATTGTTATTCCTTCTTTTAGGGGGATGCAACAGGAAGGTAATCTTACCAAAGCTGAGCAAGAATTGAATACTTTACAGGCTGCGGTGGAATCGTATTATCGCCATAATGGACATAGCTATCCTCCGGATGGCGCCGGCACAACACCGATGGCTTATCAGGATTCACTGATTAATCAAAAATATTTTAGGATTATCAGCCAATATTTAAAGGATCCATTCAATAACAACAAACTATATAGTTACACCATACTTAAAGATGTTAATGGTATAGATTATTATGTGGTTTGGTCAAATGGCATCAACAATGTTAAAGATTGGCAGTGGCTCAACGAAGAGGGTAAAATCAAAATTTCAGCTGATAAAGATGATATTATCAGAACAAATGCCCTAATCGGTAATTAGCACTAGGGCAAAATAGTGAGTCCTAATTCTTTTTATTCAAGAATTTTGGTTGCCCTAACAGTAAAGTTTTTAAAATCTAAGTATAGTAGCAAATTTTCCTCCCATTATCTTTACCTAATTGGGTATGATAGTTTGTAGAATTTCAATGTATCTTCTTGAGCAAGAGTCCTTTAGGTAATATGGAGTGTAATATGGTACCTATTGAAAAAGAGTATTTGATTTTTGATATAGGTGAAGAGGTCATCAAGCTCTTACATATCGATAACAAAATACAGAATATAGAATTCTTTAAAGATAATCAGTTTACCAATGAAAAAAGAAAAAGCCTTGAAACTTCTAAAAGAATTAAGGCATATTTGCTTGAGAACACAATTGAGACAAAGACAGCCTTCATCTGTATCTCTTCAAAAAATATATTCATTAAGATAACTACATTAAAAACTGAAAATAGCGAGAGACTTGAGTTTCAGATCAATAGCTATGTCCAGAATAATTTTCCCTTTGCGCTAAATGAGATTGAACTAAGCTACGTAATTCTTAATGAAAAAGAGGGTACCAATAATGTTAATTACAGGGTAATGATAGCCGCTGTGCCCAAATATTTGATTGAAAAATATCAATATATTATCGCGGAAATGGGATTAATTCCTTCTATCATAACTGTGGCACCTCTTTGTGTTGCGGCTCTCTATAATCAAATCAATGATGTATCAGACAAAAGTATCTTGTGTATCGATTTTGGCGCCTCAAAAAGTGACCTTATTTTTATTCGTAACGGGGAGGTTTCTTTTTCCCGTTCAATAGCTATCGGCAGCGATTTACTCATAAAAGAAATCCAGGATTATTATCAGGTACAATTAACTGAAGCCAGAAAACTAAAAAACGAAATTAATTTCAATGCTTTAAGCGGGAATTATTCCTATAAGCTTGGCAAAAAAGATCCGGTGGAAGTTGTTGAGCACGTTTTAGATACGCTTATCACTGATATTAAGCGGACATTGGGATATTACATTAATAACGAGCAGGGGAACAGTATTGAAAAGATCTATTTGTTTGGAGGAAATGCTTTCCTTAATAATATTGATAAATATTTTGAGCATAAAATAGGGATTGCTACGGATTTGTTTCCTTGTGACAGAGATAAAATTATCGCTACAGGCATTAATGACTCAATAGCAGAAGCTATCGATACAACGCATAGCTATTTGCAGGCAGTAAATGTTTTAGGTTTTAACAAGTTATTATCAGATAAAAACCTTATTAATTTATTAAAAGAGGAGGCTGAAAATTATGAAAGAAAACCGAGCTCTCCTTCAAAATCATATTACAAAATACTCAGCAAAAATAATAATACCCGATTTTTGGTTGTGCTGTATCGATACTTAGTGCGGTTCGTTGTTTTTTCCCGACCCCTTTCAAGCTATGTCAATCGTTTTAATCTTAAAAAATCGCTGCTTTTTGGCCCTGTGGTTTTTGCTGTTATGGTCGGTGGGTATTATGCATTCTTGCAGGCTAATATTCATAGAATGAATAATATGGTTCAGAAGAATCAACAACAATTAGCTTTATTGAGTAAAAAAGCTGATGAAGCTATTAATAACACGAATACAATTAATGAGATTCGTGACGAGGCAAAGATGTTTCTGTTTTTGCACAAAAAAAATGTGTTTAGTGAGTTTGCTAACTATTTAGTAGAATATCAAGGAAATAATCGAATTACTTTCGTGCGCATCGAATTTAATAAGGATAAGAAAGAAACTCATATTATCGGTGAGTCGAAAGATGGAAATAATTTTGCTCAATTTATAAAAGACATTCAAAAGAATCCCTCGGTACGGAGTGCGGATATTGTATATATAACTCAGAAAGACAGTTTATTTGAGTTCGAGCTATTAATAAAAGTTATGTAGGATTGGTTGAGGCTTTATATATGAACATAGAAAGCAATGTGTTAAAAGATCTTAGTGATGCACCTTTATGGCAAAAAGTATTTTTTGTAATAATTATAGGCATTATAGTATTCTATACCCTGCGAAATATAGTTTTCTATGGTAGTATTGGCAAATTAAATGAGTTAAAAAAAACGCAATTCGAACAGGAAATGAATATTAAATCGTATAGGTTCTTAGACCAGAACCTCAAACATTCCGAGCAGGAGTTAAAGTCAGTCCTCTCAAGTGAACGAGCGTTGTTACTGAACAAAAATGATTTCCCTATTGTCTTGAGTAATCTCACAACGAAATCGCTGGATAATATTAAAATAAATAATATACGTCCCGGAAAAGAAATTGTACAAAAAAAATATGTAACAAAAGATCTCTTTGTTTCATGCGAAGGAACGCTGAGCGGGCTAATGAACTTTTATAGTAACTTGCAGTCTTTTCTTCTATCAAGCACGATTGATAGCATAACAATTACCAGGAAAGATAGCCAAAAGTTTTATTCTGAAATATTTATTACCTCTTATTTGACGACAAATAAGAATTCAAGTATTCCTCTAAAGAGCCAGGGTGTCCCATCTTCCGGTAACATAAGCAGCAATTAAAATATTGCAACCCCAAATTGGTCTTTTAACGCTTTTTTGATTTTTTCAAATAATTTGGTGTTCTTTTGTTTTTTTAAGTTAACCCCTTGCAAATGGGCAAAATATTCCATGATATCACTTTCTTCTTGATTAAGGTATGTTGGTGTAACAATTTTAACGAGCACATGTTCATCCCCGATGCCTCGGGCATGTAAATGGGGGATGCCTTTTCCTTTTATCCTGAATGTAGTGTGGGATTGGGTTCCAGGCGGGACTTTAAGTCCAACCGGACCACTTAAAGTTGGGACTTCAATTTCATCGCCTAACGCAGCTTGTGCAAAGGAGATTTTTACTGAAGTACTGATATCATCACCCTCACGGGCAAATACCGGATGAGTTTTCACCGAGATAAAAATATACAGGTCTCCCGGAGGTCCTCCGTTTGCACCGGTATTTCCGGCTCCGCTTACCCGCAATTTTGCTCCTGTATCGACTCCCGCTGGGATCCTGACCTTAACTGTCTGTTTTTTCTTTTCGCGCCCAGAACCTCCACATGTAGCGCAGGGATTGGAAATTACTTTCCCCTTTCCACCGCAGTTCGGGCAGGTTGTTACCTGCGTAAAACTTCCGAGAATAGTTCTTTGTACTTGCTGAACTTCGCCTGAGCCGCCGCAGGTAGGGCAGGTAGCTTGTTTCGTTCCCGGACGAGCACCTGATCCGGCGCAGGTTGCGCAGGTTTGATAATTGAAGATGTCGATTTCTCTTTCGATTCCTGTTGCTGCCTCTTCGAGTGTTATTGATAAGTCGTAACGAAGATCATCGCCTCTGCGAGGTCCGGTCTCTCTCCTTGTTCTTCTAGCAGAAGTACCTCCAAAAAATGACTCAAAAATATCTTCGAATCCGCCAAATCCTTCGAACCCACCATAACCGCCCCCGAACCCTTGTCCCGCCGACTCGTCAACGTGACCGTATTGGTCATATTGAGATCTTTTTTTCGGGTCAGCTAGTGTTTCGTAGGCCTCATTGATTTCTTTGAATTTGTGGCTGGAATCTGGGCTTTTATTGACATCAGGATGGAATTGCCGGGCTAATTTCCGGTAAGCTTTTTTTATATCACTTTCTGATGCATCTTTTGGGATACCCAGTACTTCGTAATAATCAGTCTTTGCCATTATTACCTCATTCTTTTCTGATAAATAACGGGTGCCAGTGGTGTATATCAGACTGGCAACCGCTTGCTATCAAATTTAGAGTTTATTTTTTATCATCATCGACGACTTCTGCGTCGACAACATTATCGTCATCTGCTTTCTGTTGCTGTTCTGTTTCTTCTCCAGTGCCTTGTTGCGGGCCTTCTTGCCCTTGTTGTTCATACATTTTTGACGAGACGTTATATATCTCTTGCTGCAGTTTTTCTATTCCAGCTTTAATTTTGTCTTTATCATCGGAATCCATAGCTTTTCTAAGTTCACTAATATCACCGTTGATAGAATCTTTTGTCGCTGTATCAACTTTGTCTCCGAGGTCTTTTATTGTTTTTTCAGCAGAGTATATGAGTGAATCGGCTTCATTACGTGCCTCAATCAGTTCTTTTCTTTTCTTGTCTTCATCTTCATGTGATTCGGCATCTTGCCTCATCTTTTCTATTTCAGTGTCATTTAATCCTGAAGATGCAGTTATGGTTATTTTCTGTTCTTTTCCTGTTCCCTTATCTTTTGCAGAAACGTGAACAATCCCGTTTGCGTCGATATCGAAAGTAACCTCTATCTGCGGAATTCCTCTTGGTGCTGGCGGGATGGAAGTCAACTGGAATCTTCCAAGCGTTCTATTGTCACCAGCCATGGCTCTTTCACCTTGAAGAACGTGAATATCGACTGAAGTCTGTCCGTCTGCCGCAGTCGAGAATACCTGGCTTTTCTTTGTTGGTATCGTCGTGTTTTTCTCGAGCAGTTTTGTAAAAACACCGCCAAGAGTCTCTATTCCTAGTGAAAGCGGTGTGACGTCAAGAAGTACGACATCTTTTACATCTCCGGCAAGAACTCCGGCTTGAATTGCGGCTCCTAAGGCAACAACTTCATCTGGGTTAACGCTTTTGTTTGGTTCTTTGCCAAACACTTCTTTCACTTTTTCCTGGATATAAGGAATTCTTGTTGTGCCTCCCACGAGAATTACTTCATCGATTTCATTCACTGATAGTCCGGCATCCTTAATTGCGATTTTGCAGGGCTCGATCGAGCGTCTTACGAAATCTTCGATCATCTGATTAAACTTAGCTCTCGTGAGATTATAATTAAGATGTTTCGGTCCGCTGCTGTCTGCTGTAATGAACGGTAAGTTGATTTCTGTCTGCTGTGTTGAAGAAAGTTCGATTTTTGCTTTTTCGGAAGCTTCTTTTAATCGTTGGAGTGCCATTGTGTCCTTTGAGAGGTCGATTCCCTGCTCTTTTTTAAACTCAGTAACTAGCCACTCAATAATTTTAGAATCAATGTTATCTCCGCCCAGGTGGGTATCGCCATTGGTTGAAAGAACTTCGAATACACCTTCTCCCAATTCTAGGATAGAGATGTCAAAGGTACCGCCGCCGAAGTCATAGACAGCAATTTTTTCTTCCTTTTTCTTTTTGTCTATTCCATATGCTAATGCGGCCGCTGTCGGTTCGTTAATAATTCTTAGAACTTCGAGTCCTGCTATCCTTCCGGCATCTTTGGTTGCTTGTCGTTGGCTGTCATTGAAATATGCCGGGACAGTGATAACTGCCTGGGTTACTTTTTCTCCTAAGTAGGCTTCAGCGTCTGATTTCATTTTCTGGAGGATCATTGCTGATATTTCAGGAGGAGCATAATGTTTTCCCTGAATATCGACAACTGCGTCTCCATTCTTGCCATTAACAATTTTGTACGGGACAATTTTCTCTTCTTCTCTTACTTCGTTTTCTTTACGCCCCATAAAACGCTTAATAGAAAATATCGTATTGTGGGGGTTGGTAACTGCCTGTCTTTTAGCAACTTGTCCAACTAACCTTTCTCCTGTTTTGGTAAAGGCAACAATTGAAGGTGTCGTTCTTCCTCCTTCTGCATTAGTGATGACAGTTGCTTCGCCACCCTCCATAACAGCTACGCACGAATTTGTTGTTCCTAAATCTATACCTATTACTTTTCCCATTATTGTAACCCCCTTATTTTATTTTTCTTTGGAAACTATAGCCATGGTAGGCCTTAATACTTTACCGTGAAACAAATATCCTTTTTGCAATTCTTTAGTGACAACTCCCGGCTCATACTTATCTGAGTCTTCTTCCATTACTGCATTATGAACGTGCGGATCAAACTTTGTTCCTACCGCTTCTATTGGCTCAATATGGTGTTTGGTGATGAAATTTTCCACTTGTTTGTGGATTAATTCAAGTCCTTTTGTAACGCTTTCATTTTTTGTCTTTTCATCGATATTCAAAAAAGCTTGATCAAAACTATCAAGCACTGTAAGGAATTCCTTGAGTAGCTTTTCATTCGCTGATTTAAGTAGATTTATTTTTTCTTCTTCTTTTCTTTTTTTGAAATTATCAAATTCTGCGAGTAGCCGTAAATATTTATCTTTTTGTTCCTCTATTACTTTGTTTTTTTCTTCAACTTCTTTCTCTTTTGTCAGCTCGGGCATTTCCTCAATTATTTTGTTAACTTCTTCGGGTTTTTCCTTAAGTTCAGGTTCTGATGTCATAGCGACATTCTCTCCCGGATTTTCATGGATTATTACTTTTTCCTTTTCATTGGATTCCGACGTGTTCTCATTTTCTTGGTTGTTTTCACCTGTTGGATTCATCTTTCCCCCCCTCTAATTCGTTATTTGTTCATTAATTATCGTATCAAGATTTTTTGATACGGCATGGAGTACAGTTGATATATTCATATATTTCAATCTCCGAGGTCCAATTACTACAACATCACCTTCATTATCGTTCACAGTATAACTAACTTGCGCCATAGTGCAACTCCTTAATCTATTTTCGTTATTTTCGGAGCCTATAGTAAAGTTTACCTCATCAGCTGTGGTATTTTTTTCGAAAATTAGATTGGCAAGAGTTTTTTCCTGTTCGATAACCTCAACAATCCCCCTTAGATCTTCAATGCAGGAGAAGTCATGATTGTAGATCATGAGATTTGATGCGCCTTTTTTGAAAATCGTGGGTCTTTCCTTAAGATATGCACCTGCATTTTTAATGACCTGGAATGTTTTTTCCAGTAATTTCTTATGTCCAGGAAGTTCTCCGAGCATTTTTTTAAGTTCAAGATTTTCTAGCTCGGCAAAACTTTTATCCAGGAATGTTTTGTGAAGTAAGTTCGATATCTGGTCTAAATCGGCATCATCAATTTTCTCGGAGCCGTTGATGAGAAAATCTTTGCTTATGCCGGTGTCCATTAATATGACAACAAGTATCTGATGAACATTAAGGAGTATTACTTTGATCATTTTTATTATACTATGCCTCATATCAGGCATAGAAATAAAGCAGAAACAGTTGGTGAGCTCAGCGAGAATATATGCTGTCTGCTCAAGGATCAAGCTTATATCATTAAACAGGTCCTTATAAGTTTTAATGACTTCTGTTCTGGTGTCATTTGGTGTTAAGTGACTTTTGACATAATTATCAACGTAAAATCTGTATCCTTTATCCGTTGGGACTCTGCCTGAAGAGGTATGGGGATGAGTTAGATAACCCTCTGTTTCCAATAGGGCAAGTTCACTGCGAATAGTGGCCGGGCTTACATGAAAGCCATAATCTTGCGCCAGTTTACTCGAGCTTATGGCGTTGCCAGAATCAATGTAGCTATTTATAACAGCTTGCAAAATAGAATTTTTTCTTTTATCCATATGCTATCGTATATTTCTAGTTTACAATCTTATTGAGCTGGCACTCGACGCATGCGAGTGCTAATCAATGGTAAAGAATACCATTCTCGAATAGGCATGTCAAGTAACTTATTTGATTGTAGCCACTAATTCTGCCAGTTTTTTTTGCAATTTATCGGCTGTTTTTTTGTCGTCAGGAATAATCTCTTTACCCAAATAATTGAAAATGAAATGTAAATCAGTTAAAATTAACATAAAAGATCAAAATAATACTTTAAGTTTTATTATCGGAGGTTATCTTTGGAAGACTATAGAAAGGCTTTGTTAGATGAGTTTATCAATGAAGCTGAAGAAAAAATAGAAATACTTAATAACTCGTTGCTTGAGCTTGAAAAAGACCCAGGCAATAAAGAGTGTATTAATAACATTTTCAGGGCTACCCATACACTGAAGGGTGGTTCAGCAGCCATGGGGTTTGAGAACTTTACTCAATTAACGCACGCCATGGAAGATATTTTTCATTATATTAGAAATGATAAACTGCAGGTCACCCCAAACATTATCGATGTTTTTTTTACAACCTCGGATTTTTTAAAAAGTTATCTGGCAAAGATTAATTCAAATGATTTTAATGCAATTAAGATTGATGACATTCTAGAAAAGCTTGAGAACATTATTTCTGTTACTCCGGTTAAAAAGATCGAAAATTCTAATCAAAAAAATGTAAAGGAGAAAACTGCTGCCACGGCTATTAATTCTCTTACTATAGATACCCTGATTTCTAACTTGCCTGAAAATATTCTTAAGAAAATACAACGAAAATTAAATGAGAACATTGATGTTTTTGGCGGATGTATTCAACTAAAAGAAGATATTCCAATGAATTCACTTATTGTTTTTATGCTGTTTACAAAGTTAGGTGGCTTTGGAACTATTATCTGGTCCGACCCGCCGGTGGAGCTTTCAGAGGATTATGACGGCACCAGGATCACCTTTGTCCTTGCCTCTGATGCAAAGAAAAACGAGCTTTTGAAATCCTTGAAAATACCGGAATGTAAGTCATTAAACATTTTGGCGATAAATCTGGACGCTTTAAAAAATGTTTTTAAAACTGAAAAAACAAAGAACAATCTTCCCCAGGTTAGCCCTGTGCTTATGCCTCCTCAAGAAAAACCGAATATAAATGAACTGGATCCGGCAATTTTAGGGAGTGTTACTTCTACCTTAAAAGTAGATTCTCAACGGGTTGATAACTTATTAAATTTAGTTGGAGAGCTGCTTATTAATCGATCTCGATTCTCACAGGTAGTTACCGGAATAAAAAAAACACATAGCAATTTGAGTTTTGTCTCTCACCTCAATGAAACAGTAACGCAGTTAAAGAAAATAACCAACGATCTGCAAGAAGGAATAATGCAGCTTCGGATGATAAAAATAAACCAGATATTCAACAAATTTCCTAGATTAGTCCGTGACATTTCCAGGAAATTGGATAAAAAGATCAATCTGGAAATAACCGGACAGGAAACCGAGCTGGATAAACGGGTTATAGAAGAAATCCGGGACCCGATCATGCATATCGTGAGGAATTGTGTCGATCATGGTATCGAGACATATAGTGAACGAAGTGCACTTGGGAAGCCGGAAAACGGGACGCTTCGGTTAGATGCTTGCCACGAAGGAAATCAAATTGTCATAAAGATTTCTGATGATGGCCGCGGGATTGATCTGGATTTAGTTAAACAAAAAGCCATTGAACTAGGTATGATTAATAAGGCAGAAGCCCAGAAAATGCTTGAGCAAGAGATCTTGTATTTAATTCTTCAGCCGGGATTTTCTACTTCGACGCAGGTTAATGATTTGTCCGGCCGTGGGGTTGGAATGGATATTGTTAAGAGGAATATCGAAAAACTCAATGGAACAATCAAAATTATTTCAGAAATTAATAAAGGCACCACATTTCTGATTAAACTTCCCTTAACTTTAGCTATTATTCCGACATTACTTGTAAAGATCAATAACGGGGTTTTTGCCGTCCCTTTATCTTCGGTTACAGAGATAATTGAAATTTCTACAAATAGTATTAAAATGGTCAATGGAAATGAGATGATTGCTTTGCGTGATCTAGTAATTCCTCTTATTCGATTAAATAATTACTTTAATCCGGATTTGCCTTATAAAGAAATAGAGCTTGCCGATGTCGCGATAATCAACATCGCTGAACAGCATGTTGGGCTTGTTGTTGACGCTTGCATGGGGGAACAGGAAATCGTCATTAAATCATTGACCAGTGAACTCACCGAGAGTGCCGGTATTTCAGGTGCTGCAATATTAGGCGATGGCACCATCGCACTTATCATCGATGTAGCAACAATTATTAGAAGAACAGCTGAAATCAACAACATTATTAATATGAGTAATTATAATAAAAACGTAAGATATTGAGCGAACGTAAAAAAACTGAGTAGGAGAATTTAATATGGTCCTTGCAAAGGTGTTTATTGTTGATGATTCGGAATTTATGATTAATTTGTTGATAAAGAATCTGGAGACAATTGGTTGCGAAGTTATAGATAAGGCAACTGATGGAATGGATGCTATTGAGAAATATAAAAATATAGCTGATAATGTTGATCTTGTGACTCTTGATATTTCGATGCCGAAACAAGATGGAATAGTCACTTTGCAAGAACTTTTGAAGATAAATCCGAAAGCAAAAGTTATTATGATTAGTGCTTTAGGAAATAAAGATGAGGTAAAAAAAGCAATCCTTTTGGGTGCAAAGCATTTTATTGTTAAACCGTTCACGCCCTCTATCGTTAAGGACGTAATTAAGTATGTACTCAACAAAAGATATTAATTGGGTGTAATTAAATTCGTTAGAAGGGATATTGTAAACAATATGAAAGCCGACATAATCAATCCTTTTGTTACCGGGGCATTATCAGTCCTGCGGCAGTTACTTCCATCATCCGAAATTAAACAAGGTGAACTTTCAATAAAAAAAGAATACAGTTTTCTCGGTGAGCAGCTTATAATAATAAACTTTTTTGGTGATTTGGAAGGATTGTTTATTTTTGATATGAAAGAAGAAACTTCGATAAAGGTTTCCGAAATAATGAATAGTACGGTATTGAATTTATATAATGGAATGGTGACGGCTACAATCAAAGAAATGGCCAATATGATTGCCGGAAAGGCAATTTCATACCTGCGAGAAAGCGGAATCTGTTTTGATATTTCTACGCCCGAAATAATTACTGCCTCCTCCTTTTCAGCACCAGAAAAAATTACAAAGATATTGCATATTCCTATTGATACGAAAGTTGGCCGGATAGTTATTAATATCGCATTATCTTCTTAGCGGTAAAAAATTAAATAATTCTTTCCCTCTGTCTTTATAAAAAGCTAACCCTAACCATGCCCAGTTTTGACTGTAATAATCATAAGGGTCTTTATCCCAATATCCAGCAGCATTATATCGGTTTTGCATTCTATTAAATATTTTTTTTGCATTTACAGTATCTCCTGCTGCATGAAAGAAAGCCAGATAGGCCCCATTTATTCCGGGGTATTCGTAGTTAAGTCCTCTTATATCTCCTGATTTCCCAGATAAATAGTAGCCGCCTCGAATAAACCCATTTTTATTAAGTTCAGTCTTAAAGAATTCATAGGTTTTATTCTTTAAGATATTTTCCGGTAGTGAGGTTTCGTACCAGGAACTATGAAGCGAAATAAAAAACCAGATTCTAAAAGCGTCCCAGCTGCAAAGGTAATCATCAATCTTATTATCTTGTGCCCAGGGGAGGTCAATAACTTCTCCAGTGAGCGAGTACATGAACCAGTCAGGAACAAGGGTGTTATTTCCAATAACCAATTCACCTTTTTGATTTTTTAATTTAGCAGTCGAACCTCGATTAATATCATAATACGTTGATTCTATAAGTTCTTTCCATGGTCTTGCAGTGTCGACGCCTGCAAATATCTCATAGAGAAAGGGCATATAATAGGATATATTGATCCATGGCTGTCCATGATCGTTTGAAACAAGGTGTATCCTTGGCTTTCCAATAATTTTTCCGCCATAAAGAATTATATTGTCGATATAAAATTCGTCTCCTTCTGGTTGAAACATTATGTTTTTAACGCCTTCCCAATTAAATTCGCGAGGGGAATCCATCTCGCTGAATGAAAAAACAATATTTTCCCAATCCTCTTCCCATAGATTTTTTACTATACTTGCTTTTAATCCGTTAGTATCTTCAATAATAATTCTAACTGCGTCAGTGCCCTTTGCATAAAAAGACAGGCCTTCTGTTTCCGATAAGTTTGAATTGCCCAGGACTTTTCCTATCCCCATATAGGTTGCGCCGAAAGATCCCGCATAGAGACCATGTCCGGTGCTTATTCCGTTAACGAGTTTCTTTTTTACTGATAACCCATCCGATGAATATGAGAACCAAGCGCCTACGGTAAGAGGATTGTCAAATCCATCAATTTCGCCTGGCGTGATTTTTAGAACGCATTTGTTCCAGAGATCATGTAAAATATTTTTTGCATTGGAAAGGTAGTTGAGTTCGCCTTTTTCTGAACCCCATCGATTATGAGCAAAAATGAGGGACCCTGCTATTAATTCATCGCCATCAGGAGCAACGTCATACCCGGACCTCCATTGCTTTTCAAGATTGTTTTTTTGCCAGGTATAGTAAATGACTCCGTCTCGTCCTGATTGATTTACGTTTTTTGTCCATCTCCAGGCAAAGAGATTATCTTGCTTTTCTATTGGAAGTTCTGTCCACTGTTTTGTTTGCCAATTGAATGTCTTAATGTTTTTTCTCATGAGGTTATGATACGCCCATTTCCAGGTTTTATCGAAAGTTTCTTTGTCATTGACCCAAACTGAGCGGAATAGTACGTATGAGACAGTTTCTGAAAAAGTTAAATAGGAATCTTTGCTTCCATTAGCGATATCTTCCCTGTCGAGGTCTGCTAATGGCCTTCCATCAGGTTCAATCTTGTAACTTTTATAATGTTCCCAACTGGTTTTGAGGATGTCATCGGCAGCTAACGCATAGCTACACACTAGAGTGAGGAGTGAAAGGATCAGAAATAGCTTTGAAAGTATCATAAGTAAAAATACCTAAGGGAATTAATTTGTCTTCCCTGTTTTTTTTACCCATTAAATATCGCAGGTTAAACATTTAAAATTATCGTTATGTTGACTGTCGGTAAGTTAGAAAAATAAGAAAGTGTCGGTTTTTTTTAAAAAAATATCAAATATAAATGAAAAATTTTATAGAAAAAAATATATATCTTTTTCCTGTTGCTTGTTTTTAATGTCAAAAAAAGCTATAGCTGCAATAAAAAAATCATATTTAAGTTAAATAACGCAGTGTATAGACAAAATAGGCAAAATATTATTATTATATGCACAGGGAACTCTAAAAAAAAGAAAGGCCCAAAAAGGAGGAAGAAAAGATATGCAAATATCAAATATAAATGAGGAGGAAAATAATACAATGGTAAAAAAGATTAGTTTAATGTTAACAATAGCAGCTCTTAGTATTCTATGTATTGCAGGATGTGGTCAAAAGAGCAACCAAGAAGCAACAGAAACACCACAAGAAAATCAACAGGAAGCAGTAGCACCAGCTACCGCAGCTCCAGCAACAGAAGAAGTAGCTACACCAGCTGAGCAAGCAGCTCCAGCAGCAGAAGCCCCAGCGGCAGAAGCTCCAGCAGCAGAAGCTCCAGCAGCTAAATAATATTTGAAAATAGCCTTTAGAATTATAACAATAATTCTAAATAGAATTGTTAGTTTATTAGTACATCTTCCTCCTTCTCTTTTTAAACTAACATAACTCAGATTTGTTATATTCTAAGGCATTATAAATATCATATGGTAATTATAATGAGGGACTGTACTGTTAATGTATAGTCCCTTTTATAATTTTTATTATTGCTGAAATATTTCCTTCCCGCACTATTCTATCCTAAAAGATACTTTTTTGAATAAATATTAATAAATTATATCGAAAGAAATATAGTAACTATCCTCAAAGTATTCTCAGTGAGAATTTTAAAAGAATTATCTTTGTGAATTCCAATCGCTCTGTTTTAAATGATTGACGTAAATGCGTTCGTCGCAGAGGCTCGATTTCGGCTGCTATGGCTCAAAAGCGCCAGGCGGCAGGTTTGGGCTTGTTGGGTGCGCAAGGGCTATTGTTGAGGTAAATAGCGATGCGGTGAGAAGTGCGAATGAGGTCTCTGCGTATTCCGGTAAATTATCCGGTGTCATCAGATTGTAGCGACGGGAAAAATGGCGAACAACTTTTTATATTAAAGAGGGTTGATAGAAGAAACGGAAAGCTGCTTGAGTTCATCTTCCGAATATATTTTTTTCAAATTTTCAAGAATAGCCTCAAAAGGAGTTTGCTTAAGGAGCTCGAATACTTTTGTTGTGCCGATTTTTTCAAAAACTGTTTTAATCGCAATGAGCTCATGTTCCGTGGCTGTTAAGGTTTTGGTTAATAAAGGTATGAGACTTAACTCCTGATAATTTGTGAGTATTTCTAGGGCCACCGATTGCAATACTTCATCTTGGGCTGATAGGCATTCAACAAAATAAGCAATACTTGCCTCGGTAGGCTGGACCGAAAGTGCTGCTATAAGCATTGCCTGCTTGATTTGGTCATCATTTTCTTTAAGTTCCTCGATAATCTGCTCATTAAAAATCCCGTTATAAGATCCGAGTGCTTGAAACGCTCCCAGTGAGATTTCCGGGAGAGAGTGATTAAGAAGGTTAAGTAATAGCTTGCTGTCTATTGCCGGATTAGAAAAAATAATGAACGTAAGGGCTTCTGATATTTTTGTAATATCATTACCCTCAAGAACTTTTACAATATTGTGTAAGTGATCACTTTCCATAATTCTCAGTTCAGTTATAAACAAAAAGATTATAAAAAATACTCATAGAGTATTTTTTATAATACGGATTTGCGATAGATGTTAGCTTAGCACCTTAGCATTTATGAATGAAAGCTTTGTAGCGCTTCATCTTCAGTGTCGAAAATATCAATCTTTTTAGAAATTTTTGTAATTTCAAGAACACGTTTTACGTCTTTATTGGTATTTGATAACTTTAAATTGCCATTTTTTGCAATGGTTTTTCTGTAGCCGTCAAATATTGAGCCCAATCCTGAGCTGTCTATATAGGATACATTGCTTAAATTAACAATGATATTATTTTGTCCTGAATCGAGAAGAGCATCGATGGCTTCTAAAAAGATAAAATGATTGTCAATATCAAGCTCGGTAAATCCTGTTACAGTTTCTTGTCCTTCATCATTTTTTGTAAGCTCGTATCCAATATCTAAGATAATTACGTTATTTTTCGTTCTTTGCTTAATTTCCATGGTGAAACTCCTTCTCTAGATTTAATTAGCATTACCTTTTCATATTTTATAATGGTTTATACATTATTTTCAAGCTGTTCGGAATATTTTATCATTATTAGTTCTGTTCCCTTCCCTGGATCGATTTTATATGTAACATCGTCCATTGTCGATTTTATCAAGAACACACCGAGTCCATTCCCTTGAAAGTCGTCAAGGCTACGGGTTTGTTTTATTGCTAGTTCTCCATATGTTTTCCCGAAATCTTGAAAATAATATTCGACCCGGTCAACAAATACGGTAACTTTAAATATTATATTTTGGTCTGGATCATTTCCGTAGGCATGTTTGATAATATTTGCATGTGCTTCATTTACTGCTAGTTTTATATCATAAATTGCCGATGTATTAAATCCCATAATTTTGCTTGCTTCTTCGACAGCCTCTCGCACCAATTTAACATTCTTAGTTGCGCTTGAGATATGAAGTTGTTTTTCCCATAAAACTTTATCTTGATGTCTGACCGATATTCCATCGAGGTCTTTTGCTTTTATAATGACGAGCGTGATGTCATCATGCTGCGGAGCATCTTTAACAAAATTAATTAGGCTCGTATATATTTTATCGACGATTTTATTTGAAGGTAAATGTTTATATTTTCGTATGTATTTTTGGAGTCGGTCTTCCCCAAAATTTTCTCCTTCAGGGCTTCTAGCTTCAACTATACCATCAGTGTATATAGATAAGATGTCTCCCGGTGCTAAAATCAGGCTTTTTTGTTCATAATCAATGTCTTCAAGGCCTCCCACAGGAAACCCTTCGGTATCAAGCTTTAAGAATTCATCAGTTTTTGCAACAAACAGGAGTGGTACTTCATGACCGGCATTGGTATACCGAAGTTCTCTCATGGAGTCATTAATAATACAGTAGAACATCGGTACGAATTTTGTTATAGCAGGCTCATTTAAAACTGCTATATTAATGTTTTTTATAACCTCTTTGGTGTTTTGAAAGCCCTTTACATTTATTTGGATAATAGATTTGATCATAATTGTGATAAGGGCTGCCGGAATCCCTTTTCCGATAACGTCAATAATGGCTATTCCGATATGATTATTATCATTTTTGTTAACTTGAAAAAAATCATAATAGTCTCCACCTATCCCACGGGCCGGGATGCTAATCCCTCCATATTCAAAATTAGTACTTTTTGGTAGCTTTTTCGGGAGTATTCTTTTTTGTATTTCGTGGGCAAGTTTTAATTCTTGTTGTATTTTCTGTTCATTAAGGGTTTTTTGGTAGAGATAGGCATTTTCAATTGCTGAAGCCGAAAGTGAGGCGATTGTTTCCAATGTTTCGATATCATCTTTTGAAAGCTCCTGGATCTCGGGCTTGTCTTTTCTTATGACAGTAAGGATTCCAATTACTCGTTCCTTTGAGAGGAGTGGAACTGATATGAGTTCCTTAAGGACTATATCTACTTCCTGTGAGTTTTTTGTGGCTTTTTCCAAGAGGAAATTCTTTTTTAACGGGATATTTTTAAAGATAAGGGTACGCCTGGCCTGAATTGTTTTTTTGAGCAGATTATCTCCGGTTGCCATTGTTATGAATTCAATGGATTCAGGGAAATTTGCTTCGAATTCAGAAATATATCGTGATTTTGACTTCGTCGGGAGTACCCACGATGACTTTGTACAAAGAACTTTTTTCTCAAGAAGGTAAAGTGCTCCCATATCGGCGTTCGCGACATTTAAAATGTAATCACCTAAAATTGAGAATAATTTTTCTTGATTGGCGATGGAGTTAATAAGTTCCCGCGCTTTATTGATAATCGCTATTTTCTCCGACTTTTCTTTTTCGATTTTCTTTAAATAGGATATGTTTTTGAGTGAAATCGCAATCCCGGAGAAGAAGTTCGTCCCAGATGAATAGACCGGGTCGATATTGACCAAAAAGATCAAGATTTCCTGGTTTTTTTGAATACTAATTTCCTGCCCCGAAATTTTAGTATTGTTCTGTAGCGCTTCTTTTACCAGATGGGATATTTTTATCTTTTGTAGAATTTTAGCTATTTTCTTAAACCCGCTTTTATTTTTAAAGCCGAAAAGAGCACGCGCTTGTTTGTTGAGAGTGAGAGGTTGCTGGTTGGTGTCTAAAATGATGATCGCATCTTCCAGGTGCTCGATAAGATGGCTGATTCTCTTTTTTTCACTTTCAACTAATTGGCTGAGCCTTCCAAGCACCGTGGCCATCTGGTTTGCAATAGTATAGGCAAAAGCGATTTTTTCTCTTGAAAAAGCTTTTTCATGAACACTGCATAGACTAGTTATTCCAATGATTTCACCTTTAAATGAGAGCGGGATATTAATAAATGACCTGATGTTCTGAGAGATATCGTCAATTGCGTAGGCTTCGTCAATGGAGATCTGCTCAGAATTAACTGTGATATTATTATAATCTATTTTTTGTTGGAAGAAGGTTTCGGCTGTCTTGTAGACATTGGATATCACGTTGTCTATAAAAGATTTGTGTAAATAGGGTGAGGACTTAAGGTAGATAACTTTGTTTTCAGAAATATCATGCAAAAGAATAGAACAGAAATCATAGGTTAAAATACTATAGAGCGAATTCATAATTAAGCTGGCAATCTCTTGATAGCTGAGATAATAACTTAAGGCCGCGCTGACATTATAAAGGACTGATAATTCGTGATTTCTTTGCTGGAGCTTTATTTTTTCCTGCTCGATCCGCTGTTGAAGAGAGGTGTTTTCATTAATTAGTCCGCCAACTATCTGCACGATAAGATCTTTTTCAGGCAAATTATTAATTCTACTAAAAATTTCTGATAAAATCTCTAAGTTATCTATAGAAGCATTTGCCTTTAACTTATTGGCTATAGTTACATTACTCGTGTCTATCTCAAGATTAGAAATAGTTCTTCCTCCTTAATAGCAGTATAAAAACTGTAATTAGCTATTCAAATAAATATGGGGTAAAATCTTCCAGATATTTATTTAATTCTAGATTATGCTTGGATAAAAATCAAATATCGGAAAAATCGTGATGCAGCAATTTGCAGATGCTGTCATTCCTACATTATATTTATCTCTTCCTTTTTCATCCTGTGGATTTCTATATTCATCAATCGTGGATCAATCCCTAAAACTTCAATGATTTCTCTTTCAATTTCAACATCTATACCGTTAGCAGAAATTATGATGCTGGTATTATTTTCTTCAGGCTTAAAATTTGTAATAGGGTTAGGATTATCTATCATCATTGTTCAATTTCATTTGCAAGTTTTTCCAGACTTCTCGCAGGCCTCTTTTAACTGTCTCGAGCCCTCCGGGTTCTTCTCCTGATTCGGCTCCTTCTATTCCAAGCATGGAGAGTACTTCTGAAGAGATCTTTTTCTTGGCGTTGTCGAGTTTTTTCTCCAGGTCTTTTTTGATTTCAGCTAATCCGGTAGCTACTAATGCTATGAGCCCACCTTTTTGGACCTCACTAACTGTCCCGGGGATTTTAAGCTCTTTCGGGATTGATACCTTTTTTAGGTTATTATTGCCGTATTGCTGATTCGAGTGCTGTTGAATTCCTTCAAGTGACATTTTCAGGGTCTCCTAGCTTAGAGTGATTGTTACCATATCAGATTCTCTGCCATTATCAAGAAGATATTTTCCTATTTGTAACATTTTTCGTTGATCTTCCATATCTCCCTTTTTGCCATTTACATAAATCTCACCAGTATGGCGTAAATAAACGTAAACTAATCCTGGCTGGGCTGGGATTTTTTTATAGAGAGTTATTTTTTCATCGTTTTCTGCATAAACAACTTTGCTTCCGTCAGGGAGTGTTTTATTGGGATCAGCAAATTGAATGATTTTAGATTTTTTATGTTTAAAGTTTTTTTCCTTGTTTTCTTCTGGTGATGGAGGAAAATAACCTGAATTGTAGTAAGATTGTGTTAATTGATTGCCTAGCACGGTATTTCTCCCTTTTTCATTAATGTTTACGCTCTTATTGTATAGTAACATTATTCCCAGACAAAATAGTTGTTAAACCTAAAATTATAAAGTATATTTGTAATAATTATGGTAATTATATTCGGGGGCTGCGCGTTTCATTTTCAGCAGTGAATTTTCAGCTATCATTTATATTAACGCGTATTGTCGCGATGATTAACATTTTAAATTCCTGCTACCCGGGAAAAAATAATAATGCAATGGCAGCAAAGCTGCAGGTGCTCTATTAATTGAAGTAAAAAGGAATCAAAATGAGAAAACCTATACTTGATGTATTAAAAAATAACCTACTGGTAATTGACGGAGCGATGGGTACGTTGCTGCTTCAATCAGGCATTCCTTCGGGGTCATGCTTTGAATCGGCGAATGTCACGCATCCTGATATTATCAAAAAAGTTCACAAGGCTTATCTAGATGCCGGGGCAGATATTATCGAGACAAATACCTTTGGCGGGTCTCCGCTTAAGTTGAAAAACTATGGGTTGTCCGATAGAGCTTATGAGTTAAATAAGTCTGCAGTCGTATTGGCAAGGGAAGCTGCCGGTATTGATCACTATGTCGCAGCTTCATTAGGACCTTGTGGCAGGTTACTTGAACCTGTTGGACCGACCAGTTTTGAAGAAGTTTATGAGAGTTTTTCTGTCCAGGCAAGAGCTTTTGCGGATGGCGGTGCCGATATCGTTTCTATTGAGACAATGGGGGATTTAGCGGAACTTAAAGCTGCAGTTTTGGCAGTACGAGACAATACAACCTTACCGATTATCTGTAGCGTTACCTATGATCAGAATCTCTATACTATGACCGGCTCTGACCCCTATCTCGTATTCGTAACCTTGGCTGCTATGGGAGTTGAGGTTATCGGTACTAATTGCGGTATGGGACCGGATGGCATGGTACAGGTAATCAAGCTTTATAATCAGGCAAAAGAAGAAAATGGCTTTAACACTATCCTATCTGTGATGCCAAATGCCGGATTACCGGAAATGATCGACAACAAGACTGTTTACAATCTCGATCCTGTGAAGTTTTCTTCTTATAGTGAGACGTTCGTATCTTTTGGTGTTTCAATCCTTGGGGGGTGTTGCGGGACCACGCCGGAACATATTTCTGAGGTAAAAAAGGTCATCAGTGCTACGAAGCTTTTTGATCGAACTGAGAAAAAAGGACCCATAAAGAACCTGACTGTCCTCACCTCAAGAAACAAAAAAATAGTGATATCTGATCAGCACTTGCCCGTTATTATTGGTGAAAGGCTTAACCCGACTGCCAAAAAATATCTTTCGGAGGATCTTTTATCTCAAAAAACCGAGCTCTATTATAAAGAAGCAAAAGCACAACTTGAGAATGCTCCTGACTTACTCGACGTAAATGTCGGATATCCCGGTATTAACGAGGCTGAAGCAATGCAGCAGGTAGTACTCATGCTTACGAAGCACTTTGATGTTCCCTTATGCCTTGATAGCGCAAACTATCTCGTTCTGGAAAAAGGACTTCGCGTGTATCCTGGGAAAGCGCTTATTAATTCCGTCAACGGTGAAGAAAAGAGCCTGACAACGGTATTGCCGTTAGCGAAGAAATACGGTGCTGCCATTATTGGTTTAACGCTAGATGAGAAGGGTATTCCCACTAAAGCGGAAGACCGAGTAAGAATTGCTCGAAAGATTGTTGAGCGAGCACAGGAATATGGCATTAATAAAAACGATATCTTCATCGATACGTTGGTGCTTGCCGCCAGTTCGAACCAGCAGGACGCCATGGAGACGATCAAGGCGTTAACCACGGTAAAAAATGAACTGGGGGTTAAGACCTCGCTGGGAATCAGCAATATATCCCATGGGCTTCCTCGAAGGAAGCTTATCAATCATACCTTTATGGCGATGGCATTGGGAGCTGGGTTGGATGCTATTATCGCTAACCCCATGGACCATTTTGTCAGGTCATTAATTGCCGCGTCATCTGTTATCACAAATAGAGATCGGATTTGTGCCAACTACATAGCCAACCATGAGACGTTTCTTGTTGCGGAGGAGACTATCTCCGGCGTGCCAAAGGATAAAAATAATGATTCTAACAATATCGAGGAACAAAAGCTCCGGAAACTCCGTGAATATCCGGTTATGTTCGATATTGCCAGGATAGTTATCGAAGGCGACAGCAATTCGATTATTGATATGGTGGAAAAAGCTAAAAAAGACTTTACTCCGCAGGAAATAATGGAAAAAGGATTGCTTGGTGGTATGGAGTATGTCGGTGCTAATTTTAAAGCCCAGAGAGTATTTCTGCCCCAGGTTATGGCTAGTGCAGAGACGATGAAAAAAGCTTTTGCTTATCTAAAGTCGTTTATGAAAACAGACGCTGTTATCTATAAAGGCACCGCTATTATTGCTACCGTCAAAGGTGATATCCATGATATTGGTAAAAATATTGTCGCGATGATGCTTGAAAATAATGGATTTAAGGTAATTGATCTGGGGAAGAATGTCGAATGCGATGATATTATTGCTTCTGCGAAAGAACATAACGCAGAGTTGATTTGTTTGAGTTCTTTGTTAACAACGACTATGCCGGAAATGGAAATTGTAATAAAGAAGTGCCTTGAGGGTGGATTACGCGCTAAAGTCATGATCGGAGGTGCGGTAGTCACTCAATCATATGCCGATAAAATCGGCGCATACTATTCGAGTGATGCGATTGAAGCCGTCGATACTGCTAAAGGATTAGTAGAAATAATATAATGAAAATACACACAATCGTTGGATCTCTTTCGGTAATTTTTTTTATTCTATCATTTACACAGGTACATGCAATAACGATGCTTGCTGACCAATCTTATTATCCTGCCCTACTTAAAGCAATCGAGCAATCTACGACAAAGGTCGGTGTAACTGTGTCGGCATTATCGGTAGATAAAAATAATAAGTCTGATCCGGTCTTGAAGGTATTAACCGCTCTGGCTAGGGCTGCGCAAAGAGGGGTTCAGGTAGCTATCGAAGCCCCACTGCCTCAAGATATCTCCAAGAAACTTAGTAGTTCAGGAATCAAGATTGTTTCATGCCTTGGACAATTCCAGCAAACAAAAATCTGCGTTGATGGTGAGATCATCATTGGGAGTCATTCATGGACCAAGCAAGATTTTCTCGACGGTCATGCCCTTAGTTTTCTTTTCAAAAAACAGGATTTATTATCTTCTGTTGATGAAAGGTATTTCGTTAAGTATTTAACCGCGGGGGCCGCTAAATCAACAAGTTCTATCGTAATTGCATTAAATAACGGGGATTTCCTTAATAAGAAGGATAAAGAAAAATTCTACAATCTGTTAAAAAATAAACAAATAAATAATGTTCCTGTGAAGATTCTTTTTGATCAGAACTCTGTGAGTTCATATTCAATTTTGAATTTATTTACAAAAAATGAGAAAAATCTGGAAGAAGCTCAAGCGCTTTCTTCAAGGAAGATACCGGTATGGCTCGATATGGCTGGCACTGGGTTCAACTTTCAGCTATTTGTTTTCGATGACGTTATTCTTTTTAAAGGAGAGCCAAAAGAGGCCAAAAAAAGTAAGAAGGTGGGATATCATATCTTTCAATCATTAGAGATGAGCCTTCAGGTAAAAGAATATTTGGAAAGCATTCCCAGATTGCTTGTTAAAGATATTATCAAATATAATTAATTTTCTCACACCTTAATTATATGATTTGATTTTAATCCCTTGATTAGGCTAAGAATCGTGAAAATACGTCTAATTGTCACCCTAAAAGGGATTATGCTATACTAATCTTGTTTGTTCTAAAATTATTATTATTGAAAAAATATACAATCCTGGAGGAGGAAGAAAGAATGTCAGATAGAAGTTTTAGATTTACGTCAGAGTCAGTCACCGAAGGGCATCCGGATAAAATATGTGATCAGATTTCTGATGCAGTGCTTGATGCGATCCTGGCTCAGGACCCAAATGGAAGAGTTGCTTGTGAATCGCTTGTCACAACCGGGATGGTTGTCGTTGCTGGGGAAATAACAACTAATGCTATAGTTGATATCCCTGAAATTGTAAGAAAAACAGTAAAAGAGATTGGTTATTCAAGCTCAGATCAAGGGTTTGATTATAAGACATGCGCGGTCCTTACTTCAATTGATAAGCAATCTCCCGATATTTCTCAAGGAGTAACGGAAGGTTGTGGACTGTATGATGAACAAGGCGCTGGCGATCAGGGTATGATGTTCGGGTATGCATGTAATCAGACTGAAGAACTTATGCCGCTACCTATTTCTCTTGCACAAAAATTAGCTATTAAATTAACTGAAGTGAGAAAAAATGGGCTTCTTCCATATTTGCGAGCAGATGGCAAAACGCAAGTTACGGTTGAGTACAAAGGTAGAAAGCCTGTCGCGGTAAGGAACGTTGTTGTATCAAGCCAGCATGATGAGAATGTAACACACGAAGTGTTGCGAAAAGATATCATAGAGAATGTTATTATGAAGGTAATTCCGGCAGCTCTGATGGACAAAGATGTTGAGATTTTCGTCAACCCGACCGGCAGATTTGTTATTGGTGGTCCTCAAGGTGATTGTGGTCTGACTGGCAGAAAGATTATTGTTGATACCTATGGTGGCTGGGCACGTCATGGCGGAGGAGCTTTTTCCGGAAAAGATTGTACGAAAGTTGATCGAAGTGCTGCTTATGCTACCAGATACGTTGCAAAAAACATTGTAGCAGCAGGGATCGCTGATGAATGTGAAGTCCAGGTAGCGTATGCTATTGGGGTAGCTAAACCAGTAAGTATTCACGTTAATACATTCGGATCAGGGCGTATGCCAGAGGACAAGATTCAGGATCTAATTGAGAAGCATTTTGATTTGAGACCGGCTTGTATAATAAAAACCTTAGGTTTGAGAAAACCTATTTATCGGCAAACTGCGGCTTATGGACATTTCGGTCGACCGGATCTTGATTTGCCTTGGGAAAGAACTGATAAAGCAGAAATATTGCGAAACGACGCTAAAATTTAATGTTTTACTTTATATTTCATCAGTGATATACTTCGGAAAGAGGCAGTTATATTTATGGCAAAAGAAAGCTCTTTTGATATAGTTTCCCAGGTTGATTTGTCCGAGGTTGATAATGCCCTAAGTCAGTCTCAGAAAGAGTTAAGTCAACGGTTTGATTTTAAAGGCAGTATAGCTTCGATTGTTCGCGAAGGCGAAGTTCTAAAGATAGTTGCAGATGATGATATGAAGCTTAAGAATGTCTGCGAGATAATTGAGAATAAGCTTGTTAAAAGAGGGATAAGTATACGATTCCTTGACTATGGAAAAACCGAACATTCTTTAGGTGGAAATGTAAAGCAAGAGATAAAGCTAAAAAATGGTATTTCCTCAGAAAAAGCGAAAGAAGTTAATAAGTTGATCAAAAGCTCAGCCATTAAGGTTAATTCACAAATTCAAGGTGACCAGATAAGGGTAATAGGAAAAAATAAGGATGATTTGCAGGCTGTAATTACGTATTTAAAGAAGCAGGATATAGATATTGAATTGCAGTTTATAAATTATAGATAATAGCGAATGGCAAAAAAAATAGCGTTAGTAAGTCTAGGATGCCAAAAAAATTTAATTGACTCAGAAATAATGCTTGGCATTCTTGTTGAGAATGATTTTGAAATTACGAATAACAAAGATGAAGCTGATTTAGTAGTTATTAATACGTGTACGTTTATTAGTGATGCTAGGGAAGAAACAACACAGGTAGTTGAAGAATTTATTCATTGGAAAAAAAGTGACAATTCCAGAAAACTTATTTTAGCGGGATGTCATGTGCAAAGGGAAAAAAAAGCTATTTTTTCTCTTTGGCCAGAGATAGATGGCATTATTGGGGTTAATGATATCCCAAATTTAACAAAATTATTATTTGATTTATATAAGAAAAACAAAACTCAGATTAGTTTTATAAATCAAACATTTTGTTCCATTGAATATAAATTTCCTAGAGTAATAAGTACACTTTCAGCTTCAACCTATATTAAGATTGCGGAAGGCTGCGATAATTTCTGTAGTTATTGCATTATTCCTCAATTAAGAGGAAATTATAGGAGCAGGCAGGCGAAGCACATTCTCCAGGAGGTAGCAGAACTGGCAGCGGAAGGGATCCGGGAGCTTTGTTTAATCGCTCAAGATATTGGTGGTTATGGCAAAGATTTAAAAAAAGGTAATTTGGTAAGTCTGTTAAAGGACATCTGTAAAGTTAATGGAATCGAATGGGTGAGATTATTATATCTTTATCCGGATAATATAACTGATGAGCTGATTGAGTTAATAAAAAACGAGCCAAAAATATGTAATTATGTTGATATCCCGATGCAACATAGCAGTGACAGAATTTTGAGCTTGATGAATAGACGGAGTACGAATAAGCAGTTATTGGCACTTATTAATAAGTTAAGAGAGCAAATTCCGGGAATAGTTATCAGATCGACGTTTATTGTTGGATTCCCGGGAGAAACTGAAGAGGAATTCTTGGATTTATTGGCATTTGTTAAAGAGGTGAAATTAGACAAAGTCGGTTTTTTTAAATACTCACGCGAGGCTGGTACAAAAGCTGCAGCATTTTCTGGTCAGGTAAGCGAAGAAGATAAAGAAGAAAGAATTCAAGCGTTGTTAAATGAACAAACCAGGGTTTTAGAAGAAAAGAACAAGGAACTGCTTGGCAGGCAATTTACAGTTATTATGGATAATGCAGTAAGTGGACGTTATTATGGTCAGTCGCCAGAGGTAGATGGTGTGATTCTGGTTCAAAAAAGTATTGGGACATTAGATGTCTTTCAAAAAGTAAAGATAGTTGACGTTGCCGATATTAATCTAAAAGGAGAGTTCGTAGCATGACATTAGCAAGTAAAATTACACTTGCCCGTATTTTTGCCACACCGGTAATCGTCTACTTGCTTCTAACGACGAATACAACTTATAGCCGCCTTTTTGTCATACTGCTTTTTGTAATAACCTCACTTACCGATGTGATTGATGGATACTTGGCACGCCGCCTTAAACAGATAACGACGTTAGGTAAATTCCTTGATCCACTTGCAGACAAGTTGCTTATTACTTCGGTACTGATATGCATGGTAGAAATGCGATTAGTGGAAAGCATTCCTGTGATAATAATAATAGCGAGAGAATTTGCGGTTACCGGACTTCGGTTAATTGCTGCCGGTGAAGGTGTTGTGATTGATGCTTCGAGATGGGGAAAGTATAAAACAATTGCACAAGTGGTTACAGTAATAATTTTGCTTTTAAGGTTGGATTTCGCAGTAATTTTTCTATGGCTGACTGTTTTAATAACGGTGTTATCCGGATTTGATTATTTTAAGAAAAATATAAGAATATTTGCGTATGAAGGGTAGTAGTAGTTTTGGTAGCATATTAAACGGATATGAAGATCAGGATATCCGAAAGCTTGTCGAGCAGCTGCATGGTTTATGCAAAGATAAGAATCTTACGTTAGCAGTTGCTGAATCGATGACAGGAGGATTAATTTCCTCCGAGATTACCGCATTACCGGGCGGCTCTGGTTTTTTTCTTGGAGGTGTTGTTTGCTATCAAGCTAAGACAAAGTATTTACTTGTAGGCGTCAACCCTAAAACCATATCTGAGTTTGGAGCTGTAAGTAAAGAAGTAACAATGGAAATGGCGGTAGGAATTAAAAAAAGACTGCAGGCAGAAATAGGGCTCGCTGTTACTGGCGTTGCCGGTCCCGGACCCGGCGTATTTCCGAATTTTGGGCTGGCAGGTAGCGTGTATACGGCGTTGGTGGTAGGTGACAAATCGGTAGTTAAGCAATTTCATTTTGAAGGTTCGAGAGATGAAGTCAGATTAGCTGCTGTGCGTGCATCACTAAGGTTATTAGTGATCATGGTACGTGAAGGGAATTAATATCAACTATCGAAAGATAAGTTAAGCATTTTTTAAGGTTTTTGGGAGGTTAATAGTATATGTCAAAAGAACAGGCATTAGAGATAGCAATATCTCAGATTGAGAAGAATTTCGGAAAAGGTTCCATAATGAAATGGGGTGATTTTCAGAAATTTGAAGTGAAAACTATTCCATCGGGTGCATTATCCCTGGATGAGGCATTAGGTGTCGGCGGATACCCGATAGGTAGAGTTGTGGAAATCTTTGGTCCTGAATCGTCAGGAAAAACCACTTTATCTTTACATTTAATTGCTGAGGCGCAAAAATTAGGTGGAACTTGTGCCTTTATTGATGCTGAACATGCGTTTGATCCTAACTATGCTAAACGTATTGGCATCAATGTAGAAAGTCTGTTAATTTCGCAACCTGATTATGGTGAGCAGGCATTAGAAATTTGTGAGACTTTAGTACGAAGTGGCGCTATAGATGTTGTGGTAATTGACTCTGTAGCTGCACTTATACCAAAAGTTGAATTAGAAGGAAGTATGGGTGATCAGCATGTTGGGCTTCAGGCCAGGCTGATGTCTCAAGGTCTTCGAAAGTTAACCGCAGTTACGAGTAAGTCAAGTTCTATCGTGATCTTTATCAATCAGCTTAGAGAAAAAATTGGAATTATGTTTGGTAATCCCGAAACAACTCCTGGAGGTAGGGCGTTAAAGTTCTATTCTTCAATTAGACTAGATGTCCGAAAATCGGATATCTTAAAAGTTGGAGAAGAAATTGTTGGGAATAGAGTGAAAGTGAAAGTTGTTAAGAACAAAGTTGCCCCACCATTTAAAACCGCTGAATTTGACATAATGTACGGTGTAGGAATTTCTGTGGAAGGCGATTTAATAGACCTTGCTGTGAAGCATAAGTTGATCGAAAAAAGCGGAGCCTGGTATTCTTATGAAAACCAAAGGCTTGGTCAAGGAAAAGAAAATGTAAGAGAATTTTTAAAGCAGAATCAAGAGATGATGTTAAAGTTAAAAGAAAAACTAAAGAAGGAAATGGGACTTGTGCCAGCTACAAATAAAGACCTACCTTCAAATGCAAAAGCAGTTGAAGAAAGCAAGAAATGATAGTTTTGTTGTTTTATGTGGTCGTGAAGAATAGGGTCAGTATGTTTGAGAAATTAGTATAAAGGAGGTTAGATCGTTGACAGGAATAATAATCGTAACAGTAATAGCAATTGCAATATCGTTAGTACTTGTAAGCTTTGCATTTTATAAAAAAATATCTTCTGACGATAAGATAAAAAATGCAGAATTACGCGTAAAGAAACTTGTTGAGGATGCAGAAAGAAAGGCAGAAGTTATCCGCAGGGAAGCAGTTATTGAGGCAAAGGATGAGGTTATCAAGGCCCGGAAGGAATTTGAGGAAGAGTCAAAAAGTAGGAGATCGGAACTTATAGGGTTCGAAAAGAGGATTGTATCAAAGGAAGAACATCTGGATAGTAGGGAAGATGAAGTCAATAAGCGAGAAAAATTACTTGATAGTAAACAGGAAGAAGTCCAGGGATTAAAGAAAAAACTCGAAAACGTTTACCAGCAACAAATTGAAGCCTTAGAAAAGGTTTCTAATCTGACCAGGGAAGACGCAAAAAAGTTACTTCTTGTCCACATAGAAAGAGAAGTAAAAAAAGAAGCGGCAATCCTAATCAAAGAAGTAGAAACTCAGGCTAAACAAACGGCGCAGAAAAAGGCTCGTGAGATCGTATCTACAGCGATACAACGTTGTGCGGTTGATCATGTTGTTGATTATACAACTTCAGTTGTTCAGTTGCCGAATGAAGAAATGAAAGGAAGAATAATTGGTCGGGAAGGTCGTAATATTCGGGCTTTTGAGACACTTACCGGAATCGATCTGGTTGTTGATGATACGCCGGAAGCCGTTATTCTATCCGGATTTGATCCGATTAGAAGAGAAATTGCAAGAATATGTTTAGAGAAATTAGTTTCTGATGGCAGGATTCATCCTGCGCGTGTTGAAGAAGTATACAATTATGCAAAAGAAGAAGTATATAACAAGATCATCGAACGTGGTGAACAGGTAGCTATGGAGGTAGATGTCCAGAATCTAAATCCAAAATTAATAGAGCTTTTAGGTAGATTGCAGTTTAGGACTAGTTATGGCCAGAATGTTCTTCAGCATTCTGTTGAAGTAGCGCATATTTCAAGTCTTATGGCGCAAGAGCTTGGTGTAAATGTAAGGCTTGCGAGAAGAGCAGGGTTATTGCATGACATAGGAAAAGCTATTGATTTCGAGCAAGAAGGTACACATCAGCAGATCGGTGCAGATTTGGCAAAACGATATGGAGAGTCAGACGAAATTGTTCATTGTATTGCTGCGCATCATGAAGATATTCCACCGAATACTATTGAGGCGATTCTAGTCCTAGCCGGTGATGCTGTGTCTGCAGCTAGACCTGGTGCCAGAAGAGAGTCGTTAGAAGCTTACATTAAACGACTTGAGAAACTCGAGACGTTGGCGAACTCCTTTGGCGGAGTTGAAAAATCATACGCAATTCAGGCGGGTAGAGAAATTCGAATAATGGTAAGGCCTGATGTTATCGATGATACCGGTTCTGTAAAATTAGCAAGAGATGTAGCTAAAAAAATCGAGAGAGAATTGGAATATCCCGGACAGATCAAAGTTTCAGTTATTAGAGAAACAAGAACTGTTGAATTCGCAAAATAATAAGGATGAAAACGCGGGCTTAGGTCCGCGTTTTTGTTTTATTAATACCAAGAAATAAATTCCATTAATGATTAGAAATGGTGGTCTGAAGTGCAAGGTAACGTAATTGATGTATTATTTATCGGAGATATAGTTGGAAAACCTGGTAGACAGGCTATTGAAGATTTTTTGCCTGAGCTTAAAAAGGAATATAATATTGATTTGGTTATCGCTAATATTGAAAATGCGGCTGGAGGGTTTGGTTGCACCAGATCTGTTTATCATGAACTATTATCGCTGGGAATAGACTTTTTTACTTCGGGTAACCATATTTACGATCAAAAAGAATTTGTAGAGATAATGGATGACTTTGATCGACTTATTCGTCCTCTTAATTATCCACCGGGAAACCCAGGCAAAGGATATTCGGTAATTAAGAAAAACTCCTGTTCATTAGCAGTTGTTAATTTGTTGGGGAGAGTCTTTACGTCAACTGTCGACTGCCCTTTTAGAGCCGGAAGATCTATAATTGATACGTTGCAAAAGGAAGGGTATAAGAATATTTTAATTGATATACATGCTGAAGCTACCTCTGAAAAGAAAGCTATTGGTTACTACTTCGAGGGCATGGTATCTGCCGTAGTCGGAACACATACTCATGTAGTAACAGCAGATGAGAGTATCTTAAAGGGTGGTACCGCTTATATTACTGATGTAGGTATGACTGGATGTATCGAAGGTATCTTGGGGTTTTCTACTGAGCCTATTATTGAGCGGTTTCTTACGCAAAGATCTGTAAGGTTTTCCCCCCCAAAAAAATCCAGAAATATGCTCCAGGCAGTTCTGATAAGTATTGATAATTCAACCGGTAAAGCTATTAAAATAACAAGAATAGACAAACGTGACTAGTTGACGTGGCAATGGAGATGCATCGCACATCCAGGGTAATGGCTTATCGCTGAATTTCTTTATCAGGGATCCATAACTAAAGCCGAATATCAAGGTCATTCCAATCAGTATTATTATCCATAATTTCTCCAATTAGCAGTATATTAGTTATTTATACAAGTTACTTATTATTTAATTGGGTTAGATGGTTCCCCCATAAAATCATGCTGGGATGACGAGATTTATTAAGCATTTTTTCATTTAGTATGCGATTGCCCTGATAGAGCGTCAATGCCGTTAGGTGGGTTAATTCCCTTGGTTTCAATTTGTATGCGATCTTTCTGAATAATAATCATGCAGGCATTGTGAAATTCTAATTTTCAAGATAAAATATTAATATGCATTTCTTATATTATATAAAAAAGCATAAATAAACAAGGAGGAATAATAGCATATGGTCAGACGTGTGAGTATGTTTTTGTTATTAACATTAATGTTTACAGGAGTCGCGATAAGTGCAGACAAAAAAACCGATATGAAGGCAAGGTTAGTCTTGTATAAAGAGAAAGTAAATGCAGCAGCACAACTAATTAATAAAGAAGGTGCACAGAGTGCCGAAAGAAAAATCTTAGATAAAAAGGGCGACTTCTTTTTCGATAGTGAACAAGGGTATATTTTTATAATTGACTCAACCGGTAACACTATCCTCAATGCGGCAAAACCAGCTTTAAAAGGAAAAAATCTGCTTGGAGTTAAAGACGTAAAAGGAGTAGCTTTTTTTAATTTATTTATTAAAATGGCGCAGAAACATGAAAATGGCTGGGTGGCATATTCATGGCCGAAACCTGGAGCAGTTGAAGCTGCTGCAAAAGTATCCTATGTGAAAATGTTAAAAAAAGATGGGGTTGAATACATAATTGGAGCCGGACCATATGATGTAACTAAGGAAGATATATTAAAGCTTTTTCCTGAAGAAGCTAAAAAAGCACTTTAATTTAAACATATTAATTCTTCGATAAAGCCCCCTTCTTTAACACTTGAAGAGGGCTTTATTTTTAGCAAAAAAAATTGTAAGTAATAACTGTTCACTTTTTTATGGTTTTTTTCATTGCGATGAGTACTAATCAGGCTCTTTTAAAAACCGGTTATTTTCTTTATCGAGTATTCTATTAATATAGCTGTCATCGCTATCGGGATATATAGCCTCTTCAATTTTGCCAGCTAAATTCTTTCCAATAATGCCACACTGACCAAGAAACTTTATTTTGCCTCCTATTTTTAACGGGAGATTATCAGTAGCTCGTTTATCGAGCTTAATAATGTCTCCTATTTGAAGGTTAAGCAAGTCTCGTAAGGTTATTGTTGTCTTTCCTAATTCAAAAATTATAGGAACTTTAGTTTTTTCAATTCTTCTTTTGATGAAAGCTTCATCTTCTTGGGTAAATGTTTTTTCGATTTCTGACGTAATCCATTGATATGACCCTAGATCGTCGATTATTGGTGCTAGGGAAACGTAGGGATAGCAAAGGGTAATGTTCCCTGTGTATTCTTCTCCAATAGCTATTTCAATGACAAGCTTGATAACAATCTCATTTGGGGAAACGATTTGTATCACTTGCGGATTGTTCTCAATAAGTTCTACTTTAGGGGTTGAGGTAAGAATACTACCCCATGCTTCAGTTAAGCTTGCAATAATACGTTCCAGCATACGCTGGAAAAGGCTCATCTCTATATCGGTGAGTTCTCTGCGATTTAAATTCGCACTACCTTCGCCACCGAGCAGCCTTTCTATTATTACTAAAATGGTTTGTATATCAATGCCCAATATCGCCCGACCTTTTAAAAAAGAAAGTATGGCGTAGATTGTTTGGTTATTAGCAAGATCCAGAAACTCTTCATAGGAGTGCTGTTCAATATAGATGAGGCGCAAGTGCGCGTTTGTTCGTAGTTGGAAGGTTAGTGTGGGCTTGTAGATACGGGAAAAATTATCATGTATCATCTGAATATGACGCATATGATCTTTTGAAAATTTGTTCGGGCGTCTGAAATCATAGAGAGAAATCCTCTTACTAGTTCTCGCACCTCGTTTAACGACCGGACTTTCTTGTTGAGAAGATGAATTATTCGCGGTTGCAGATTGCGGAGCCGCTAGGGCTCCTTCCTCGGCTAGGTTTGACGCAGCTAAAAGAGCATCTATTTCTTCTTGTGTTAATATATTACTCATAGTACATAATTCTTAAGAATAAAGTAAATTTGTTAGTGTTGAAATAAAATATAGAAGCAATATTCATGCATTAAGATCCTTTTATCTTGAGATATTGTCTCTTTTTACAACAAGACTACGGTATAAGCTTGAATAATAAGTCCTAGTACATTCATTTTATCAAATTTCTAATTGTATAAGAAGCAATATTTAGTTTAGCAAAAATTGAGATAGGATATAGCTAGTACATTAGGACGCAATATCTTTATTTATAATTTCTGATAATTGAATGATATAATTTTGTACGTTCTCTTCCTTTAATTGTAAGATATCGAGGGTATTCGGTTGAAAATTATATTGCAGGGAGTCATTGCCAATACCGATACCTGCCATAGCGGTAATAGTGTTTGCCAGGTGTACGATATAGGTTAGTTCTTTATGATTTGTAGCATTTTCCGGTTGATGATGATAAGAAATCGATTCTACCAGAGATAAAGGGAAATTCCATTTTTGTGCAATTTTGCTACCTATTTCAGGATGGTCAAATCCAAGTACTTCTTTTTCTGCCTTATCGAAAGATATTGCATCTGTAGTAACTTTTTCAAGAATAAGCTTGAAGAGATTATTCGCATATTGGTCAATCATTAATTTCCCGATATCGTGAATAAGCCCGGCAATATATGCTTCTTCTGGGTCACTGTATTTTATTTCCTTGGCTATTAGACGAGAGCAAGACGCGCAGGCAATTGAGTGCTTCCATAACATCCCTTTTTCAAGTTCATACGATACGACATCTTTATTGAGCGTATCGTATGATGAAGCTGTTAATACAAGACTTTTTATTGTATTAAAGCCTAAATATACTACAGCCTGCGAAATTGTAGAAATCTCTCTGGAGAAGCCATAAAATGACGAGTTGACTAGTTTCAAGACTTTTGTAGTGAGCGATAAGTCTTTTTCTAAAACTTTTGCAAGATCTTTGGCAGATGAAGCATTATTCCCTGCAATTTGAAGAATTTTATGGGTACTCTCCGGAAGTGGGGGTAAGTCTCTAATTTTATTTAAGATATAATTTAATAAATTATCTGACATATAGCCTTCCTTTTGCGCCTTATCGTTACTAGAGATCTTATTTAGCTTTTTTATAAAAAAATGGCTTTGGCACGATGAAACCCAATTCTTTTGAATTGAGAATGTTTTCTGTTCCACCGACAAATAATATTCCATTTGCTTTTAGTGAATCATAAAACTTTTTGTATAAAATATTTTTAGTTTCTTCTGTAAAGTAGATGACAACATTTCGGCAGAGTATGAGGTCAAAGTCACGCTCGAATATATCCTGTAATAAATTATTTTTTTTAAAGGTTACATTCTTCTTTACATTCTCTTGAATTGCCCCTCCTTTATCGTTTTGTGTAAAATATTTATTTAATATGTGTTTTGGAATATTCCTTATTTCGTTTTCCATGTAAACGCCAAGCTTGGCTTTTTTTAGGATTTCCTCATCGATATCAGTGGCAATTATTGAGTATGGAACAAATCTGAAGTTCTCCTGCATAATAATTGAGAGAGTATATGCTTCCGCGCCTAAAGAACAGCCTGCACTCCATATTTTTAAGCCATTATGGCTGTTCTTAATTAATTCAGGGAGGACAAATTGAATCAAGTCATCAAATTTTTCTGGATTTCTAAAAAATTCCGTAACATTAATTGTTACAAAATTTTTAAACTCTTCCAGTTTAGATGGATCATTTTTAATCAAATTAAAATAGTCTGCAAAAGTTTTCACATTTAATCGGGCGATGAGCGAATTAAGCCTGCGATACATTTGCTTTTGTTTATAGGAGTTAAGGTCAAATCCAATAAAATCATTCACTTTCCTCTTAAAGAGGGTATAGTCCATATCATCTATAATAACGTCCATTATAATTCCCCTTTATTCTTAAAAAACGATATAATCTGTTCATTGATAGCAGTTAGTGGTAATACTTTATCGGCTAGGTTTCTTTCTGCAATAACCTTAGGCATTCCGTAAATCGTGCAGGTACTTTCTGCTTCAGCAATAATATATCCGCCGCTCTTTTTTATTGTTTCTGCACCATTAGCGCCATCTTGCCCCATGCCGGTTAAAATAATTCCTGTTATATTTTTGCCATATACCGCAGGCAGGGAATTAAATAGTACATCAACCGCTGGTCGAACGTGATTTACATGCGGTGATTGATTCAACTTTACCGTAAAATTAGCTTTAATTTCCATGTGATAATCCCCTGGTGCAATAAGCACCCGACCAGGCAATACAAGGTCTCCGTCTTCAGCTTCTTTAACACTTATTTTAGAAATTTCATTTAATCTATTGGCCAGCGAAGTAGTAAATTTTGCTGGCATATGCTGTACAATAACAATTCCGGCCGGCAAATTTGGTGGTAATAACGGGACCAGGTGATAGAGTGCTTTTGGTCCTCCGGTAGAACATCCGATCGCGATTATTTGAGCCTTCGTGATCTTAAAGGAGGTTTGTCTTACAATGGGAGCAGCTGTTATTTGGTCGTCTGGCTCAAGTTTTTTTAACTTAGCCATTTTAGCTGTTTTAATAATATCAATAAGCTTTCGGTGTACCTTTGTAACATCAACACTTAGCTTGATGCTATCTTTATTTATAAAATCAATTGCACCATATTGAAGTGCTTTGATAGTAATATCGGATATCTCAGGAGATAAGCTGCTAAGCATTATAATTGGAACAGGGTTCGTAGACATAACCTTTTTTAACAACTCGATGCCATTCATCCCTGGCATCTCAATATCGACTGTCATGACATCCGGACGAATTTCTTCTAGTTTTTTTAGTGCATCTATCCCATTAGTTGCGGTGGCAATGACTTCGATATCAGGTTCTTGTGACAAATACTTTGTTAATATAAACCTGATATAAGCGGCATCATCGACAATCATAACTTTTATTCGTTCAGCCATTATTAATCCTCAAAAAACTTTTTCATTTAAACCTGCGGTACGTATAAGAGACGTGCCGTCTTTTACGAATAATTTTACTGTGCGGCCAGTATGTCCCCCGACTTCTTCGGCTTTTATTTTCAGGTTGACTTGGCTTAATGCTCTTTTTACTGCAATGATGTTTTTCTCTCCGATATTCATTTTTGAATTCATACCGGGTACAGCAAACATTTGCGCTCCACCGGCAATTTTGATCATCAGATTGATCTGGATTGCTCCTTGTCCTTTCATTAGTTCAATAAGGTATGGTATTGCCGTGTCGGCAAATTTTCCTTTATTATCGCATACTTTAATAATGGTACTGTCTGGGAGGAGAATATGGGCGAGGCCTCCGATTTTGTGAATAGGATCATAGGCTAGCAATCCAATACACGAGCCAAGTCCATGTGCAGCAAGTACAACAGAGGGATCTTTAGAGACGTGTACCTCTCCAAGACCCACCGATATCACCATTTCAGTCATTGTTGGCGGCTCCTAGTTTGTTAAGGATTTCTAATATGCTTTCTTTTGAATCAGGAAGCAGTATGAAGTGTCCTTTAATTTCTCTGGATTCATTAATGAAGCAGGTATCAATAAGAATTATTTCATTATCCTCAATGAGTGATGTTGCCGCAACCGATTCAAGTAATGACCCGGCCATGTCTGTGACAACAGCAGGTGGTGAAGGGTTAATAGGAATTTTTAATTTATCAGAGATAGTGTTCAGTACCGCTGATCCGGTAATATTCCCTACTTCACCTAAGGCGGACTCAAAGATCATTTTAGGATCTATTGCCGGTGTGTAATCAACACTGCTCAGGAGAATGCTTGTTATTTCGAAGGCTTTATCAACGGAGAAAAGGATCAGGATACTTCCTGAAATTCCTGTGGAAATATCAAAAGCATTTAAGTTAAGCCCTTCTTGGAACCGCAAAAAAATCCCGGTGACTATTATCTCTGCGCCACCGAGCAGATTAGGGAGATCTCTTAGTTTAATTACTTTTGTATCGGGAGTCTTGATCTGTATATTTTTGTTGAGCATCTCTGAGAGTGCAAGTGCCCCATTATTAAGACCTTCCGCGAGAATTGCATTTAATGCTTGATTTTCTTTATGTGATATATAATTAAGCGGCAATAATATGCTCCTTTTGTATTATTAATGTGTGAGTAACTTGCCGAGATCTAGAATATGTATTTTTTTATCTTTATTTATTATAACATTGGATACGTATACTTGGGGAATTTCGCTCTCTTGGAAATGTGCATGATTATAGAAGTCATTCATTTCAATATTAATAACATTTTTTCCTTCATCGATAATGAGCGCTAGCGGTTGGTCTTCAATTTCACATATAAGCACTTGTTGTTTCGGGAGTGAGGTTTCAAGATTTAATTTGTTTCCAAGGTCGAGTAAGGGGGCAATCGTTCCTTGATAGTGGGTGATCCCTGTAATAAAGGGATAGAGCCCTTTCCTGTTTGTTATTCTAACAATTTTAAGAGCTTGCAGGGCTGTAATGCTTTTCACATTAGTTATCGTGACAGCGAAAAGTAAACTTCCCAGACTGAACACCATTAACGGAACGGTGTGAATTTTAGGCGTAGTTTGTTTATGAATACCATCTCGGTTTATAAATGTGCTCGATTGGTTTTCTGCAAGCGTATCGCATAGAAAGTTATAGGCAAAAAGTATCTTTTTAGTTTTTTCTTCGGCCCATAACTGGTTCGTTGGATGAAGGTCCGGGTGATATTTTAGTAAGAGTCTGCGAGATGCTTTTTTTACTTCTGACAGGCTAGCGCCTTCCATAATATTTAACGTTGTGTAGTGTTCCTTCATGGCAACCTCCTCAATCCTAAGACCCGAGAGCACATTTTCTCTGATTATAATTAAATATATCATAGAGGATAGTAAAAAATCAAGAAAATTGGGAAAAGTAACGATCCTTATACCCATTTTATTTGGCTATATGATAAAATTTTTTTTCTTATGGACCTCCGTTTACACTTAACACATTTATAAAATGGGGTTATAATTTTAGAAAGGGTACTGTTTTGTGATTGACAATATATCCTAGATGTTTTAAATATGACTTGAATAGCCGGAGCATTAACTGCAGCGGTTAGTTCATTACTTCCTGAAGAACTTGAAATCAAAAGATAAAAGGAGCAAATATATGGGGGCAAAAATTAGTGGAGAAGGAAAGCTTTTGCGCATATTCATCGAAGAGAATGATCAATGGTGCGGTAAGGCGTTGTATCAGGCTATCGTTGAATTAGCAAAAGAGCAAGGGCTAGCTGGGGCTACTGTATTGAAAGGTGTCGATGGGTTTGGCGCCAATAGCAGACAACATTACGCAAACCTGATGTCCACAACCAATGACCATCCGATAATCGTGGAAATAGTCGACAGCATCGAGTACATCGACAAAATTCTTCCCAAGCTGGAGAGCATGGTTAAGAATGGACTTATTAGTATTCAGCCGGTTCAAGTGATAAAGTATTCACATGAGAACAAACAAAAGAAATTATCTTTTTAACTACGCAGGTGTTTTTTTCGTATGGGTTTTTCTGTCGCTTTTTCCGGTAAGAGTTGCAATAACCTGAGCGACAGCTTTGACGCGGGTAGGTTATACTGTCTGCGCTTTTATCGATCTTAAAGCGTTTAGGTTTGATTCTTTGTTATACCTGTTATTTTAGCCCTGAATTGATGCTGCTATTCTTTATTTCTCATATGAGGGAAGAAAATAACGTCTCTGATAGATGCACTGTCTGTGAATAACATTACAATTCTATCAATTCCGATCCCTAAACCGCCAGTTGGAGGCATACCGTATTCGAGTGCTTCAACATAGTTAGTATCCATCATTTGAGCTTCTTCATCGCCGGCTTCTCTTTCTTTAACCTGTTCGAGAAACCGTTCTCGTTGATCTATCGGGTCATTTAGTTCGGAGAAAGCGTTTGCGATTTCCATACCGTTGACTATAAGCTCAAATCTTTCGACGAGTTTGTCGTTATCTCTTTTCTTCTTTGCGAGCGGTGAGGTTTCGATTGGATAATCAAGGATGAAGGTCGGCTGTATTAGGTGGTGCTCAACCAGTTCATCGTAGATCATATTGATAGTTTGCCCTTTTGTCAGATCAGCCGTTACTTCGACTTTTTTAGCAAGTGCTTGCTTCTTAATTGACTCAAGCGGTTGATCAATATCGATTCCTGTATATTTTTTAACGGCATCAGTCATAGTCATACGACAAAATGGAGGTTTGAAATCCAAGTCTACACCTTGATATGTGAACTGCATCGTCCCTTTAACTTCCATGAGTGCTGACGACAAAATATTCTCTGTGAGATTCATGATGTCGTAATAATCTGCATAGGCTTCGTAGAGTTCAAGCAATGTATATTCCGGATTATGCTTGTAAGAAATTCCCTCGTTTCTAAATACTCTGCCAATCTCAAAAACTTTCTCGAATCCTCCGACGATAATTCTTTTTAAGTATAACTCAGGAGCAATGCGCATAAAAAGGTCCATGTCCAGCGCGTTATGATGGGTTATGAACGGTCGGGCTGTTGCTCCACCGGCAATCGGATTGAGTATCGGAGTTTCGACTTCCATGAAGTTTTTATTTTCAAGGTATCTTCTTATAAATGATATGATTTTGCTTCGGATAAGAAATGTTTCTCTGATCTCGGGATTAGCAATAAGGTCAACATATCTTTTTCGATAACGAAGCTCTTTGTCGGTAAGTCCATGAAATTTTTCAGGAAGTGGATGTAAGGACTTCGTTAAGAGCGTAAGGTCGGTTAATCTTAGTGATAGTTCACCTTTGTGTGTTCGGAATGGGACACCCTTAATTCCGACGATATCACCGATATCTAATTTTTCAAATGCTTTATATTTTTCTTCCCCGAGGACATCTTGTTTTGCATAAAGCTGGATCTTTCCTGTTTGGTCGAGTATGTTTGCAAAGCAAGCTTTGCCATGGCCTCTTCGAGCAATAAGCCTTCCTGCGAGGCTATATTCTTCACTAATCATGTCTTCAATAGTTATGTGGTCATATTTTTTTAGTGTTTCTTCTACTGATGCATTGGCTTTGTAGGTATACTTAAATGGATTCTCTCCATTTTGTATTAGTTCGTCCAGTTTGTTTTTTCTTACCTCTAATTCATTTAATTCCAAAGTAATTCATCTCTCTTTCTATGATATTGCATTAGATTTTATTCTAACTGCTGGTTTTTTATCTCGTCAAGGATATTGATGAGTTCTTTCAGATCACTAACATACGATAGTTTTGTCCTATAGTAGGAAGCATTGCTGATTCCTCGAAAATAACGTATTAAAAACTTTCTCATTTCTTTAAGTGCTGTACTTTCTCCTTTAAATTCTATAAGCTTCTGCGCGTGGTCTAGTGCTACCTCTATTCTTTGGGCTAACGGTTTCTCTCTGTCTATAAGCTTTGTGGTCAGGTAGGATATTATATCATGAAATATCCAGGGATTACCTATCGCAGCTCTCCCAATCATAATCCCGTCACAACCAGTCTCATTAATCATATTCAATGCATTTTCAGGGCTCGTAATATCCCCGTTTCCTATAACCGGAATGGTAACAGTTTCTTTTACCAGTTTAATCAGTTCCCAGTTTGCTGTTCCAGCGTAACCCTGGCTTCTGGTCCGTGGATGTACGGTTATTGCGTCTGCACCTTCATTTTCCACTATTTTTGCTATCTGTGCAATATTAATTGAGGAATTATCCCAGCCGCTGCGGATTTTTACTGTTAAGGGAAGTGTCGTGGCCTTTCTCATCGTGGCAATGATAGTTGCGAGTAATCGGGGGGTTTTCAATAAATGCGCCCCTGCCTGTTGTTTCATAACTTTGGGAACAGGACAGCCGGCATTGAGATCAATAATATCGGCACCTAGTTTCTCCATGTATTTGACCGCTTGCTCAAAATCTTCGGGATTGCTTCCAAAGAGTTGCATGCTGATTGGGTGCTCATGTGCTGAAACTGAAACAATATATCGTGGGTTAGGGTTATATTTCAGTGCAGTTGCACTGATCATTTCGCTACAAACTAAGCCGGCACCGTATTTTTTCGCGAAGGAACGATAGATTCTATCTGATATTCCTGCCAAGGGTGCGGAAATGATGTTGTTTTTTAATTCCAGATCTTTTATTTTTAGCATTGTGAGCATTGGTGAATCTAACAATCTTTCAACCTTTCTACGGTCTTAAGCATGCCGGTGAAGGTTAAATGTTCTTCATAAGTGTGATGAATATCCAGGTGGTCAGAAATTATTTTTCCCCAGCCACCGGTTAGGATTGTATGCGTCGGCAACTCATTCCAGGCTTTAAGTTCCAGTTCCGTTGTTCTTATAATTTCTTTGATCGCACCAACCGTGCCGATAAAAATACCGCTTTTTAGTGCTTCGATTGTTGAGGTGCCGATACCGCGCTCTGGAAAGGATGCTCCGGCGATATCTGGTAATAATTCCGTGTTCCTTGCTAAGGCCTTCATTTCTGTTTCTATTCCTGAAAATATTGCACCACCCAAAAACATCCCTGGCTCAGTGGCTACAGAAATTGATATTGCAGTTCCACCGTCAACGATAATTTTATTGTAATTGGGTATCAGGTAATAGGCCGCAAGTGTGTTCAGTAAGCGATCAATCCCTGAATGCTCAGGGTTTTCGGTTTTGTTTTCTAATATGGGAATATCGTTATTTTTAATAACATATGCATGCGTGAACAGATTGCAATAATGACTTGTCAATTTTGGGACAACGCTTGCAATATAAATTGTTTCTTTGTTCTCCAATTCTTTAAGGCTGTCAGGAATCTGGCTGTGAGTATAGCGATTAACCGACATTAATGTATTTCTGCTATCGACGGAATAAATCTTGATTAATGAGTTGCCTATAATAATTAAATTTTTCATTCCTCAACCCTTTTTGCTATTCCTTGCTGAAATAGGCTTCTTAGCTTGTTGTCCCGGTAAGAGAGGCTACTTTTTCGACGAAAACCTTGATATCGACTGGGACTAATTTCCCTCTGTACCTCATATATATTTTGATAAAGCTATTTTCCGATACGTTTGATAGGTCATAAGTAACAATAAGATGATCTGTTGTTTTTAATTTTTTTATCGGTTGAAAATTAATGCATCCTAAAATTTCGGTCTCTTTTGGAAAAATAAGTATTTTGTAATGATATTTGAAGTTTAACTTCGGGGAGATTCTAAACCCCCAGGGGGCAAGTTCCGGTTTAAACCCGGCATATTCAGTAAGCGGAGTTGTGGTCCTCGATATTATTTCCAAATTGCCGGTAGTATCTTGCTTGAGATCATAAACATAAGCAAAATCTTTATAAAGTTCCCATATCTGGATAAACGAGTTATAGCGATAAGTATTTTGTGCTGGATTGTTTTTGTTAACGAGTAGCGATAACGCAGCGCCAATAATGGTAAAGAAAAAAATGGTAATGAAAAAAATAAGAATTAATTTCTTGCTGATAGTCCCTGAGGCTTTTTCTGTATGCTGCAAGTAATCATGTGCACTTTGTGGTGTTGAACTGGAATTCATCTCTTTATTTATCTCTTTAGCAAAATGAAGTATTTCGATAAAGTTTGGGATGATTTTTGACAGATTTTCTGCGGACATTCTGACTTCAATGAAGTTGCGAGTAATGTGAATTGAATTAAACGGGGTATGAAAAAAAGTCGGTAAATATCTGGAAAAAATAGCGTGATAATTACTTCTTGTGCTATAAAGAGCGGGAACAATATCACTTTTTGGGGCGGTAATAAATATATTTTTTTCGCAAAACAGGAAAAAATCGCCATTTGGTTTGCAACGAGTATCGAAAGTAACTTCATACTGAGATAAGATTGGGATTCTAATTTTTATTGAAAAGAGCCTCCATACCCTGGTAACTGAAATCAATAATTTATGATTAAGAAGGGAGGAGTAAACACGCTGGGTCAACAAATTGTATGTTGCAGGCATGCCTGTTTTCCTCATTCTAAAATAGAGACTAAACAGTGGAGCTAGAATGAAATAGTAGAGGAGAAATAGCCACAATGCCAAACAGATATTAATAATAAAAAGCAATAGTATTATCATGTTTATAACCACTTAAGATAGGATCAAAAGTATCCATTCGCGAAAAAAGTAATCACAGAAATAAAATTCTTTTTCTTTTTTTGCAAGGATGCTTTTTTTTATGAGAGCATTAATTGACGTTTGCACTGAAGGCGCCGAACCAAGATCATTTTCAACCAGAAACTTAGCAGAAAAAATCTGATTTCCGCCTTTGGACCCTAGCGCATAAAGAAGAGTTTTCTGATGTGGCGACAAGTTACTCCAAATTGTTAAATAGGAAGGAGATAACTCTCGAATTATTTCTTGTATAATCTCTTTGATGGCATTGGTGCTAATACTTTTTTTGTGGAGATTGCGATGAAAGAGTTTGTGGCAGAGTAGAAAAATATTATGCAGATTGCTGGTTTTTTTTATGATTTGTTCGATTACCGGGTCTTCGATGCTGAATCCGTTGTTTCTAAACGTTGTCAGTATATAGTTCTTTTTTGTTTCTTCTGATAAGGGCTTAATAACCTGCATTTTTTTGATTTTGTAGTTGTGAGCCAGCTTCTTGTCAAAAATTTTTGCTATGTGCTCTTCGTTGGAGCAGGCAAAGATATAATTAATATTTTTTTGTTTCGCAATTTTATCTCGGAATATTTCTTCAGTCAGCCTTTTGTCTATGGTATAAATATTGTCATAATTATTGAAAATTATGAGGAACGGCTTTCCTGTCTCCTGTGCTATAAGCGGGATAGCATCGAGCAGATCCCTCAAGAAAGTGTAGATTGTCTGTTCATTGATTGAGTAATTTATAGTTAATTCTGTTTTTAATAGCCCTTGTTTATAAAACTGAGGCTTCAAATTCGGCATGTACTTGTTTGCGAATTCAAATATATCCGTTAACTTGGAAGAAGAAGATTTCAGGAGCTCTTTGGTGAGATAGGAAAGAAGTCCTTTAGGCGTAAATGCATTCTTAAGGTCAAAATATATGGCATTATGGCTGTCTGAGATACTATCTTTAATTTTTTTTAAAATAGTATCGATAGGCTCATGGGCCGAAAAATAAATAAAGCTGTTGTGATGTTGTGCAATGCACTGCTTAATTGCAGCGATATCTTCCTCATGCTCGGTGATTAAATTCGTGTACAAATGATCCAGGGAAAATGAATTATTCAATGCCTTACTCCTCGATAAAGTGTATATTTATAAATAAATATTGATGTGATTTGTGCTTTTTTGAAAAACACTTATGCTGAATGGCATAATGCTATGATACATAGTAGCGCAGTATTTTTAGAGAGTCAAGATGAGGTTAACAGTAATTTTTAGCCCATAATGGCAATGGTGCGGAGAACTCCATCATCTGTCCCGTACTAGGATGAAAAAATGATATTTTATAGGCGTGAAGAAGTTGTCTTTTCCCATGTTTATTGCCGTAAAGCGGATCGCCGATAATCGGATGTCCTATTGCTGCCAGGTGCACTCTTATCTGGTGGGTCCTTCCGGTAAGTGGAGTTACTTCAAGGAGCGCTTTATGTTCTTTTTGCCCTAGGACCTTATAATGTGTTACCGCGCTTTTTGCACTGAGATTCTCCGGTATTTCACGGAAGGTAGTCATTTTTTTTCTGTTTTTGGGATTCCTGCCTATGGGATAATTAATTTCGCCTTCATCTTCCTTGATGGTACCTTCAATGAGTGCAAGATAGGTTTTCTTTATCGTCCTCTTTTTAAATTGTTCGGATAGCTTTTTATGAGCATTGTCATTTTTTGCGATAAGTATTATTCCTGAAGTGTCCTTGTCGAGCCTGTGTATAATTCCTGGGCGCTCTACTCCACCTATGCCGGATAAGTCCTGGCAATGATGAAGAAGTGCGTGTACAAGGGTATTATCGTCTGTCCCAGCTCCGGGATGGACAACGAGACCTACGGGCTTGTTGATGACAATAAAGTCGGTATCTTCATAAATAATATCAAGAGGTATTTCCTTTCCCTTTAGCTCAAGCTTCTGGGGTGGGGAGATGGTAAGATTAATTTCGTCATCAGAAGAAATTATATAACTTGCTTTGGTGTGGGCATTATTAACCAGGATACTTTTGGCTTCTATCAGTTTTTTTATGCGCGTACGTGACTCCGAAAGTTTCTCTGCGAGAAAGATGTCGAGTCGTTCCCCTTGATCGGTATCAGTAACCTTAATTATTTCCATAATCGCTGCTGTCTGCCACGTCGTGGGCGGTGACTTTATTTTCATCGTTAGTTGTTATAAGAAATATGCTGATCAGGAGGACCCCTATATTAATCGTAATATCAGCTATGTTAAATGTCGGCCAGTAAGGAATCCTGATAAAGTCGACAACAAACCCGTGATATATTCGATCAAATAAATTACCCAGATTTCCACCCATCAAGAATGCCACTCCAATAGTTAAAAGGGATGATGCCTCGGGTTTCCGGTAGCGATAAATGGTAACAATGAATAAGACCAGAATCCCTATGATGATAAGAAATAATTGTTGATTTCGGAATAGCCCGAAAGCCGCTCCTTTGTTTTGCACATGGGCAATACTCAAAAAAGCTGAGACCTTAAACTCGTGGCCAAAAGGAAGCGAGGTAAAGATCAAGTATTTTGTGAGTTGGTCAAAAAGAAATATCAAAGCAATAATTATATAGTAGAAAATAACCATTCTCCTTTTAAATTTTCAATCCTGATCTATTATAGCTTATTTCAAGTACATTTCTAGTCTATAAATGTGAAAAATGTTTTTTTTGAAAATCATGTAGTATTCGGGAAATAATTCGGGAAAAATAGTATTCCCGCGCTATTGCGCGGGAATACTTGTAGAACAACTGCGAATCTTTTATTTATTTGTCTTGTAGAACTGCAATCCCGGGCAATTCTATGCCTTCGAGGAATTCAAGCGAGGCTCCCCCGCCGGTGGAAATGTGTGTCATTTTATCTGCAAGGCCGGCTTTTTCTACTGCTGCAGCACTATCTCCGCCGCCAATAATCGATATTGCTTTGCTTTCAGCAAGGATTTTCGCAATTGCGTTTGTGCCTACTGAAAATTTATCCATTTCAAATACGCCCATTGGCCCGTTCCATATTACCGTAGCCGCGGTCTCAATGTATTGTGCAAATTTATTTATCGTTTGTGGTCCGATATCAAGTGCCTCCCAATCCGCAGGGATCTTGTCACTATCAACTACCTTTGTGTTGGCGTTTTCTGAATAGTCATCAGCAACAACTAAATCTATTGGGAACACAACTTTTACATTTGCAGTTTCTGCTTTAGCCATGAATTCTTTTGCTACATCAAGGTTATCTTTATCAAGGAGTGATTTTCCAACTTCATAACCTTTTGCCTTAAGAAACGTATATGCCATGCCGCCACCTATTATGATAGCGCCATCGGTTCCTACTTTATCAAGAAGATTTTTTAAGACACCAATTTTTGATCCGACTTTTGCTCCTCCGATTATTGCGACAAAAGGTCGTTTCGGATTAGACAGGGCTTTTCCCATAATATCGAGTTCCTTTTGGACTAAGAGACCGGCATATGCGGGTAGAAACTGTGCAATTCCTGCCGTTGATGCGTGCGCTCTGTGCGCAGTTCCAAAAGCATCATTAACATAGATATCTCCAAGGCTGGCGAGTTTCTTTGAAAAGTTTTCGCTGTTTGCTTCTTCTTCTTTATAGAATCGTAAATTTTCTAGCAGGAGTACGTCTCCGGATTTCATGTTATTAACCGATTTTTCTACCTCTTCACCTATGCAGTCATCTGTTTTAATAATAGATTTATTTAATAGGTCACTCAATCTTTCTGCGATAGGATCTAGTCGTAACTCTTCTTTTACAGCACCTTTCGGTCTTCCGAGATGTGACATCAGAATTACCTTAGCTCCATTGCTAACGAGATAATTAATTGTAGGGATTGTTGCTTTGATCCTCTGGTCGTCTGTGATCTTGCCATCAGCGATTGGCACATTATAGTCTACTCTTACCAGTACTTTTTTGTCTGCAAGGTCAGATTTTTTCAAATCATGGATTGATTTTTTGTTCATTTATTTCCCCTCCTCATTATTTCCGAAACCTAAGTAAATTTATATCATGATGATTAAATCGGGTCAATATAAGGAAATCGACTGCAATGCTGCCACGTTGCTTATAAGCACTATGCTATGTTAGTATTTAGTTAACGAAGTTCGATTACTACTATAGGAATATTAATATAGCTTCATGGCTAGGTATCTTAGTGTTGAAAATAAGTAAAAAAATTTTTCCCATAATTATTTCCATTCTGTTACTGTGTGAGGTCGTTTCAGCAAGTGATAGTGTTAACCGAAATTTGGACCTTGCGATAAGTCTTTTTGAGAAAGATGCTTATATTCTGGCAATTGAGCAACTTAACAAAGTCCTCATTACTGCCGGAGAACTCGAAAATAAGAAAATTGCCTATTTTTATCTCGCAGAGAGCTACAAAAATCTTAATAATGTTGATAAGGCCAAAGAGAATTATAAGCTGGTGCTTACTTCGAATGGTTATGGATATAGCGATGTCGCCTTGTTCGAATTGGGTCATATTGCTTATCAGCAGTCGAACTATCCCGAAGCTATTAATTATTTTACCCTCCTGGAGCGAAGGTACCCGTACTCAAAGTTTCATCTTTACGCGAAATATTGGATTGCTGAAAGCTATTATTTGACCTCAGGCTACGAACAAGCGAAGCATTATTACAACGATATTGTTACCTCAAGCCCGGGATTCGAATATGGAGATTATGCTCGTTATTCTTTGGGAAGAATATATTTGCTGCAGAATAATTACCCGCAGGCAAAACGTTTTTTTTCTGGCTTAGTGAAGAAAGGGAAGCGCGAACTTGAGGAAAGTTCACTTTTTTTTCTCGCAAACGCGCATTTCAGTTTAAAAGAGTATGCAGCTGCTCAAAGCATACTTGAAAAGTACGTAAATAACTTTCCAAAATCGAAATACAATTATGAAGCCAATTTGCTGCTGGCCGAAATAGCTTTTCAAGATAATTCCTATAACAAAGCGATAAGTTGTTACTTCAATTTACTTCCTGAGTCCCCCTACCTGGAGTCCGCCTATCTAGGGATGGGGTGGAGTTTTTTTCAGTTAGAGAAATATGAAGAAGCTCTGAAAGAATTTTCGCGGTATACTGCGATAACGGGGGATGCAAATAAGAAACAAAAAGTATTATACCAACAGGCTTTGATTCACAATAAACTGCAGCAATTTGATAAGACTGAAGGCATTCTTGCCCAGTTAGCAACGACCGTAACTGATAATAATCTGCTGGAAAAGGTTGTTAATCTGCAGTCTTCGGTTTTGTATCAGAGATTACGGTGGACTGAACTCATTGATAAAACCGATATTTATTTACAGAATTACCCTCAAGGTAATTATTTGGATGCAATAATGCTTGAGCGGGGAGTTGCGTTTTATAAGCTTAAAGAATATGAAAAAGCAACCGGAGTATTTGAGCAAATTTCAAGTGGCAGCTATAAAAATGAATCACTGTATTTTGTTGCTGATATTTACTATAAAGCAAATAGTTATGATAAAGCAAAAAACTATTACCAGCTGATAATAGAAAACCTGCCGAACCACCCCTACAAAATGCAGTCATTGTACAACCTAGCCTGGTGTAGTTATCTCATGAAAAATTATCGCGACAGTGCAAAATATTTTGGACAGTTTGTTACCTCCTATAAAGATAGCGATCTTACAAAAAATGCATCCTTCTTAAAATCCGAAAGTTTGCTTAACGCCCACTCATATTCTGAAGCCTTGAAGAGTTTGGAAGAGTTTGCGCAAATGTATCCTACTTCTCAATTGCTCGAAAAAGCCATATTTTATCAGGGATATATTCTTTATAAACAGGAAAAGCTCTATGAAGCCATTAATCAATTTCATAGATTGAACTCTATTAGTATCGATGAATCAATTCAGGAAAAAGCCAGATACTGGGAAGCTTCTGCGTATTTTCGATTAAGGCTGTGGGATAAAGCTAGACAGATTTTTTTCTCCCTATTAGATCTGAAGCCAAAGTGGTCGTCACCAAGCGAGATTTATTTGAAAATAGCGGATTCTTATTATAACAGCAAGGATTATGCGAATGCGCTTACATATTATAAGAAGGGCTCGGAGAAATATTCGGATAGTAACTGGTCGAAAAATCTCCAATATGGCGCTATCTTAAGCCTCAATAAGCTAGATCGGTTAGAGGAAGCCAAAGCTGAAATAGATGACTATCAAAAGAAATATAACGAAAAAGATATAATTTTGCAACAAATTGAGAATAAGGATAAATTAAAACCAAAAGATAATTAAGAGGGGTTGTCTGTGAAAGTATTTGTATTGAAGGAACTTATTGCGTTTGCATGTTGTATTGGTATGATCATATTGCCATGCTTTGCTGAGACTCCGAATGCATCTGTATCTACGAGTGTTACTGAGGATTCAATCTCAGGTTTTGATATTCCTGATATAACGATTAAGGCACGGGATGCTTCGAGCATGAATGAAATTGAAAAAGAGCATGTCGATATTGATGTTCCCAGGTTAGCAAAAGAAAAACCGGTGATGCAGAAAAACTTTGTTTTTGCATTTTTCCCTGATAGCAAAGAAGCTCCAATAATAATTGATAATAAAAACCGGCTAGTCCAGTCAATCAATAATTTTTATATGTTGTTTGGCAGCTCCATCGTAAACTATAAATATTTCTACGGAAAAAGTGACGATAGTAACAGATATTATGTTGAACTTGAGAGAAATCAGCGATTAATTAGCAACTCTCATAATTTTAGTTTAGATCATCTCACCGGAAGTTTATCAACGGTAGTATTTGATAATAATACCGACTTTGATGCCGACTATAAACGCTATCAAAGTGAAATCCCTGGCGGGAGCAAAAATTTTGAAAAAAGCCAGCTCAAGATTCTTGGCGGGATGACGATACCCCTCGAGTATCAGGATAATCTCTTCGTTCAAGGAGTGATTTCACCATTTTCTCAGGCAATTTCAAATAAATCACATCAACTTACTGATGTGGGGCTGGTAGCGAACTATCAGACGAATAAATATAGTGAATTGCCGATCAAAACCCGACTAAAGCTCGGTAGGATAAATGGACTAAGCAATGGGTTTAGTTATTTCACGGCCAATGCTTTTTATGAACAAATGCTTTCATTAGATGAGAAATTAGGGTTAGGGATTGATGCACCTTTTTTCTGGAACGAGGCCTCTCAATATAATCAGATGTCCCTCGTAGTGCAGTATACTCGAGAGTTCGAAGAGGCGTCCACCGCATGGATAAAATATTTTCCTGGAATGGAATTCCCAAGCAACGATGACCTCTATATGTCAGATCCTTATAGGGAAAATGCCGGACGGATACATCCTGAACGAAGGTTTTTTCAGACTGAACTGGGAGTAAGTTCGAGATATTTCAAAAACTGGGAGCTGGTTATGAAGCTCAACGGTAAGATGGTTAAAGATCCATTACTGTTATCTGATATTAATGGGAATAAACTTGTCGAATATCACAATGGGACTGATATTTCCGTGATAGCCTTAGAGTGTGATGCATCGTATACCTTCAATGATCAGGCACAGCTTCGAACACTTATATCCTTAACCGGAGCAAGTGCTGAAAAACCGTCGATCAAGGTTCCGTATATTCCTTTTATAAAAGGGATGCTGGAATTTAATTATACTCTTGATCCCTCGCTATTGTGGCAATCTAGGGTCAATATAATATCAGATCAGTATGCCAGTTCTACCGGAGGCACAGTTCCCGGAAATATAACGTTCGATACAAGCTTGAAGAAGCAGATTTCGAAGAAATTTGAGGGATACCTTTCAATTAAAAATATTCTTGGACAAAAACGTTATATATATCAAAATATCCCGGATGAAAACTTTATCGTAGCGGTAGGATTTACCCTTAATTTATAGATCTCGGATTTTACTACAAGGTTTCATCTACCAAATCAGAAGGTTGGCAATGAAAAAGGATACTTACTATTTTTCTCTATCTGTTATTGTTTCAATGATTTTCCATTGTGTGCTTATTTTTTCCCTTACCTTTATAGATTTAGACCGTGTTCCAAAACCTCCCCAGTATATGGAAATCGCATTTGTTTCTGAAATTGTACCGCAAATCGCGACTGAGATGGAGCCGCAAGCTTCTACGCCAGCACAACCGCCGCCAAGTCAAAAAAATTTAAAAACTGATTCTCAGGTAAAGAGCAGACCTCCGGTAGTAAAAGAGACAATAATTCCTGTTTTCGCCCCAGAGAAAGAAATCGTAAAAGTCCAACCCAAAATCGAACCCAAAGTTACCGAACAGGTTATTAAAAAGGAACCGGTTAATGTGATTAGCCCACCACAAGTGATAACAGAAGAAAATAGCAGTGCCGGTGATAATTTGGCTGGTGCGGGTAGTCCGGGAAATAATAACGGTGAAGGCGGAAATGGGAATGCTCTCATAGAAGGGCCGGTAGCCAAAAGGAAGCTTATTAAAGCTTTATACCCTTCGTATCCCGAGTGGGCAAAGCAGAAAGGGATCGAATCGGATGTCGAGTTGAAGTTCTGGGTTGATCCCGTGGGGAATGTTATGACAGTTGAAGTTGAGACCTTATCCGGGCATTTTGATCTTGATAGGCTGGCTGTCGAAGCAGTACAAAAATGGAAATTTGAGGTGCTTAGTCCTAACATTGAGAAGAGGGCTCAATGGGGCACTGTTGTCATTCATTTCAGGTTAGAGTAGGTTTACAAATTGTTTTCGATAATCCGCGCAACTATTCCAATTGCTAGATCTAGTTCTGGGCCTGGTTTTCTCATAGAATGGCCTTTGGTTATACGCTGAGTTTTAAATACACTAAGAGTTCCCCTTTTCTTGTTTATGCCCAAAAAATAATATATATCAATAATGTCTTAGCATAGGTAACAAACCCTATGGGTAATCGTTATAGAGAGTTACGGCAATACTTGTTTCGAATGTTTCTGTCATGAAGGGTGCAACTTTGCACGTATAATTGGTGCTATCGTAGACGATTTATTGAATATGAATTGGTAATATAGATATGGTATAATATGACGTTACGGCTAACCGTACAGCGTCGCAGTATGGTAAGTGATGTATTGTAAAAAAATAATGGTCAGGGATTTACTGATCCCTATGATAAAAATGAATAGAATTGTTATCGAGTTAAAAAGTCCTGAAAAAATACCTCATTCAAATCTAGTCTTTCAGCTGGTTAACCAGAATTATAGACGAGTTCCTCTTGTTCTGAACCGGGGAGAGTTCGCGGTAAGAGGAGATATCATCGACGTATTTGCTCAAAATCACAGCCATCCGGTAAGAGTAGAATATTTTGGTGATAAGGTGGAAGATGTTCGTACCTTTGACATCAATACTCAGTGCTCGATAAATAAGTTAGACAAAGTTATGTTTAGCGAGAATGAGAGAGAATCTCTAGTGTTTTCGCGTCTTCCGAATTCAGGTGGCGCTTCCTTAGCCATTGTTGCCCAGTATAATGATGGTGATCACGTTGTTCATGAGAATCACGGTGTTGCAGTGTATCGGGGATTGAAACACCTTGCAACCAACAGTATCGAAGGAGAATATCTGCTTCTGGAATACAAAGGCAATGACAAGCTCTATGTTCCGCTTGAGCAAATAAATCTGATACACAAATTTGATGATTCCGGCGTGGTGGCGCAGATTCATTCGCTCAGTGACAGTCAATGGCGAGCTATCAAAAGAAAAGCACAGAAGGCCACGCAGAACATCGCACGCGAGTTGTTGCAGCTCTACAAGGTCCGTTATAACCAGCCGGGGTATGCGTTTTCTGCTGACTCGGTCTGGCAAATTGACCTGGAAGAAACCTTCCCATATGAAGAAACCAAAGATCAGGAAAAAGCCATACTCGAAGTGAAAAAAGATATGGAAACTCCCCGTCCAATGGATCGGCTCATCTGTGGAGACGTTGGTTTTGGAAAAACAGAGATAGCGATTCGAGCGGCATTTAAGGCTTCGCTTGATAGTAAGCAAGTCGCAATACTTGTGCCTACAACCGTTCTGGCACAGCAGCATTATCTCAACTGTATCAGCAGGTTTCAAGAGTTCGGACTTATCGTTGAGGTACTCACTCGATTTAGAAGCAAAAAAGAGCAAATTGCAGTGATTCAAAAACTTAAGGAAGGAAAAGTTGATGTCATTATCGGGACACATCGGTTGCTTCAAGGTGATATACAGTTTAAAGATATCGGATTGCTAATTATCGATGAAGAGCAACGGTTTGGCGTAGTTCATAAAGAAAAACTCAAGCAGTTCAGGAAAACCGTTGATGTGCTCACAATGACTGCGACGCCTATCCCTCGCACGCTTTATATGAGCCTTTCCGGAGTGAGGGACATCAGCGTGATATCAACGCCTCCGCAAGGAAGGGAACCGGTACGAACGATTGTAGAGCCATATAACGAGGATATTATCAAACAGGCTGTCGAAAAGGAAATTGCACGGGGTGGTCAGGTTTTTTACCTCCATAATGACGTGCGCTCCTTAGAGAAGACTGCTAAAAAAATATCCAGTTTGGTACCAGAGGCGAAGGTGGGTGTTGCCCATGGTCAAATGAAAGGTCATAGCCTGGAAAAAATCATGCTCGACTTTCTCGACAAACATTACGATATATTGGCTTGTTCTACCATCATAGAATCAGGACTGGATATAGCCAATGTTAACACGATCATTATTATCGATGCAGACAAGTTCGGGCTTTCTCAATTGCATCAGTTAAGAGGCAGGGTTGGAAGAACTTCAAAGAATGCCTTCGCCTATCTGTTGTATCAACCGGGAAAAGTTCTTTCAAAAGATGCACGTGAAAGGCTTGAAGCTATTGCTGAATATACCGCTTTGGGCTCAGGGTTTAATATTGCCATGAAAGATCTTCAGATTCGAGGTGCGGGAAATGTGTTGGGAGCTGAGCAGCACGGGAATATGGTTGCTATTGGATTTGAGCTCTATTGTAAATTGCTTCAGGATTCCATCTCTCGGGCAAGGGGTGAGTCTGTCCCTCAGGCAAAGGAGTTTATCACGGGGTTACTGCATATCCCTGACTATTATATTGAGGATCACAAACAGAAAATTGCTATTTATCAGCGATTATTTTCCTCAAAAAAAACTCAAGATATTGAAGAAGTAGCGAGAGAAATGGAAGATCGCTTTGGGAAACCGCCGGAAGAGGTGGTCAAGCTTGTTAAATCGCTAAAAGATCAGTTGACATAATGACCACGATTGCTATTATTATTAGCTTAGATACTTTTGTTTTATTCTAATGTAAACTATTATAATAGTAGAGGGATTGTAATCTTGACTGCCTGAATATTTGGAGGTGGGAAATGAGCAAAAACTCTATATTAATTAATAAAGGTTAAAGAAAAAGGGTTAATCAATGTGATGGCGTATTACCTATATGAGTATAATAAGTTGAGAAGAGGGCAGTTTCTAGTAAAATTAGTTTTTTTTATGATACTGGTTTGTTTGTGGTCGCTAGAAGCGAAGGCCCAGGAAACTACTATTAAAAGAGAAAGTACAAATAAATCTAATCCTATCGCTATCAAAAAAAATAATACAAAGATGCTTCATAAAAGAGTTCTCCACGTCAGGAAACTTGAGGAATCCCCTACGACCGTAAATATTTTAAGAAAAGATATTAAAGGTACTTATCTAAGTGGTGATAATTATGCTGCGATGGTTAACAGTAAAGTAATTACTCTGCTTGAATTTAATGAAGCATTAAGTCATGCCCTCAAACAACTGGGGAACCAGGAGAATCAAGGATTCAGTTCTGTTGCGGCCAAAGAGTCAACGCAAGAGACTAAACAAACCATTTTGAGTGAATTGATAGATTCTAGACTGATTTTTGAAGAAGCGGACAAGATGGAGATAGAAGTCCCGACATCCCATATTAAGCAGAAAATAAGTGAGATCAGAAAAGGCTTCCCCAGTGAAGAACTTTTCCAGAATGCCATTGAGGAAGAAGGTATCCATCTTGATACCTTGAAAGAAGGAATCCGGCAGCAAATACTCATTGATATGATTTCTGAGCGGCTTGCGAGGGAATATGATATCAGCGATGAACAGATTTGGCACTATTATAATAATCACAAGGAAATGTTTATTCAACCTGAAAGGATCCGGGTCTTGAAGATCATCCTAAACTCACATTCGGAAGCCCAGTCTCTGTTGAGAAAAATTAAGGAAGGTCAATCTTTTGAAGATATACAGCGCAAATATTCGTTATTTCAGGATGATCCTACGAATATGATGGAAGAGGAATTAGAACGGGGACAGATGCCAGCCAAAGAAGAGAAGATTCTCTTTCATCTGACAATAGATGATATAAGCCCGGTATTGGAAATTGCTAATCAATTTGTTATCTATAAAATCCTTGAAAAACGCCCGAAAGCGTATGTGGATGCTAAGGAAGCAAAAGAAAAAATTAAGAAATACCTGCAGATCGAAAACCAGCAGAATATTTATCATGATTGGTTAAAAGATGTGCGAGAGAAAGCAGATATTCGTATAAATCCGATTTTCCTTTTAAAAAACAGTTCGTCTAAGGTCCCATCAAATAATGGTGAAGAATTACTGACTCCGGGGGATCATAATCTTAAGAAAAAAAAGTTCAGATTAGAAAATGAAGGAGTTCCTCGTGTCGGTTAATGACGAAATGGAAAGATTGCAGGAAATAGTGCGAAGACTAAGAGGGGATAATGGATGTCCTTGGGATCGGGAACAGACCCACAAGAGTTTAAAACCTTATCTTCTTGAAGAAACCTATGAGGTTATGGAGGCAATTGATAAAGCCGAGCCTTTGCTGCTGTGTGAAGAGCTAGGGGATGTCTTATTGCATATTGTCATGCATAGTGCTATGGCCCAAGAGGAGAAATCGTTTGCCTTAGAGGACGTTGTCCGCGGAATTAGTGAAAAAATGATTCGTCGGCATCCACATGTTTTTGGTGAAATAAAGGTGAAATCAGTAAATGAGGTCTGGGAAAACTGGGATAGGATCAAAAAAGGCGAGAAGCTAAAGGAGAATAAAGGCTCAATCCTTGATAGTGTTCCCCAAGCCCTTCCTGCGCTCATGAGGGCAGAGAAACTGCAACGCAGAGCAGCCAGAATCGGCTTCGATTGGGATTCTATCGCTGGAGCCTGGAATAAGGTACATGAAGAAATAGATGAAGTAGAACAGATAATCTCGACAACGAATGAAAAAGAAGCATTAACTGAAGAGCTCGGCGATCTGCTTTTTTCGGTGGTAAATGTAACTAGGAAGTTGGATATTGATGCTGAAGAAGCTTTACGCAGAGCAATAGAAAAATTTATGGGAAGATTCAGCTATATAGAGCAACAAGTTACCAAAACTGGGAAAGAATTGAAAGATGTGCCATTGCCTGAACTTGACCGATTATGGAATGAAGCAAAGCAGCAGTTAAAAGATCTAGAACAATAGAGCTTTTTGAGTAAAAATTTATTTTCTCAATATTTACAAAGCGGTAAAGATTTAATATAATGCTATCAACTTTGGAATATAATTATAAAAACAGTAATAACAAAACCATACCGAGGGCTTTTTCCAAAGTTAGCCTTTTATTTTTAATGATTATTTTTATTTACTTATCGGTCTTAAACGTTCAAATATACTTACGCAATAAAGATTTAATAGCGGATGAAGTATTGATGAAGACAAAATTGCAACGAGATCAATTGCAGAATAATGAGCTGAAAAAAGAATTATTCCTATTTACCGAGGCGAACTTTTTAGAGAGAATAATACGAGAAAAGCTGGGTCTCGTAAAACCGGGAGAAACTGCTTTTCGAATTGTTGAGTAATGATGAGAAATGGAGTGTGAGTTTGTGAGTATTGCAAAAGATAGTATAGTGAAAGGTAAAGTCTCCGGAATAACGAAATTTGGAGCCTTTATCAAATTAGAAAGTGGACTAGAAGGATTAGTACATATTTCTGAGATCGCTGATACTTATGTGAAAAATATTAACGATTATTTAAAGCTAGGAGACGAAATTTCAGTTAAAGTTCTTGGTCATAATAAGCAAGGGAAGCTTGATTTATCGTTAAAAAAAGTGAGTGGTGCAGCTTCAGAAATTATTGAAGTTGTAGAGATAGACAACTGTGAACCTGTTGAAGTTGTAGAGCCCGATAGGGAAAGAAATGATAGAGATAGAAATGAGTATATCAACAAATCGAACAACAATAAAAAGAGAAAAATAAATAGTGATGACCCTTTTGAAGCAAAGATGAATGCTTTCCTGAAGAAAAGTGAAGAGAAGCTTCTTGATCTAAAAAGGAACGTACAGGAGAAACAAGGCTACAAAAAGCGAAAACGTTCCTAGGCATATTGCCGGGGTGGCGGAATTGGTAGACGCGTTGGACTTAAAATCCAATGGTTAGCAATGATCGTGCCGGTTCGATTCCGGCCCTCGGCACCACTTTTTACTCTTTAGCTAAGGCATATAATAATTACTATTATATGCCTTTTTAGCTCTATGCACAGATTATTTATTGCAATAATCAACGGAATTCAATCGAGTATTTCTAAGCTATAATGTGAGAAAGGCTTTGTATTTTTTAATCAGAGCAATAATGAGAAAAATACTATTAATCCAGTTAATTTTCCTATATATTTTTTGTGCTGTCACAGAAGCTAAAGAATCTCAAAAAAATATTCTTAAGCTTGCTAATGGCGCAAAGGCTTATTATCTTCTGCCTCAAAATCTCGAATCCCAGAAAAAGTATACACTCCTTATTGTCTTGCACGGAAAAGGTTATTCTGCGCATAATTCTTTTATCTACTGGCAGGATATAGCGAAAAAATATAATTATATAATTTTAGCGCCGCAAGGAACAGGTGTTGATAATAGTTATCTGGATAATATAAACCGGAACGTTAATAATACGGTCCATTTTGTTAAGATGATAAAAAAGAAAGTATACGTAAAGGACATTATTGTCGCAGGGTTTTCAATGGGAGGTGGGTTTGCAATCGATTTAGCGCTGAGTCATCCTAAGTTATTTACGAAAGTTTTGTGCATATTTGGTTTTTTTGATGAGAGGCATCAGAAGAAATTGCATACAGTTAAATCGAAATATTTAAGCAAACAAAAATATTATTTTATTACCGGGGATAAGGATATAACCTGTAGCTATCTTCGTAATGGGTACCGTAAACTCTCATTAAAAGGAGCGCGTGTTCAGTTAGATGTTTATCCTAATCTTTTTCATGAATTTCCACCCCATTTTAAAAAAAAATATCCGAAAATTGATTCGTATTTTAAAGGGATCGATCATAAATATACTAATTTGAAAGTATGTTTGTATGCTCAAGGCATCGGAGCAAATGATAGATGAAGATCAGGATATGCACAAAGACATAAGTTAATAGATATTATAACGATAGCAATATGCGCAATAATATGTCGCTGTAACGCATGGGAAGAAGTCGAGGATTTTGCACGTATGGATTATAAGAAATTTGAGAAATGCTTTATCGCTCGGACGCAAGAAGTATGTAGATTGAGCAAAGCGAGAATGTTTATTGATCTTGACCAAAGATCGAAAGATTTCATATAATCTTTATATTGGTGTGAAATTTTCAGTCGGAAGGACTTTAGAGGTAATGAGTAAGAAAAAAATCCTTATTGTTGATGATGAGATGTTTGTTCGGAAGATAGTTGCGAAAGCCTTGGAAAAAGAAGGATATCTTGTCTATATTGGTAATGATGGAAAAGATGGTCTTATAAAAGCCGACAGCTATAAGCCTGACCTTGTGGTAACGGACCTAAGTATGCCGAATATGAATGGGTTAGAGTTCGCTCTGCAGCTTAAGAAAAAAAATATACCTGTTATTATCGTATCCGCTCATGCTACCTCGAATGTAATAAATAAGTTGAATTTACTCAATGTAAAAGAGATTCTTACTAAACCTTTTGAACTTGATATTTTGTTTTCAGCAGTAAAAAAGGTACTTGGTGAAGTTTAAGCCTAGCAGTTGCTGATTTTCTCTATAGTTTTTTGGCTATTGGTATGTGAGATCATAGAATGACTATGAAATCTATTCTTATCGAGGGGTGGTGGTTTATATCGCATTCATATGCGGTTGTGAATCAATTCCAAACTCTTGAATTCTTGAAACAATCCGACATAAAAATCTTTCGCCGAGATATGCCTTATTACGGGTCTTCCTGGAAACCAACCCGTGAGATATTTAGCAAAACTGATGAGGAAAAGCTTTTCAATATTCCCGTGATACTAGATGATGAAATTCCCGATATTACCTATCGGATATACGGTCCTTTTGATTTCCGGAGATCCAAATCCTCACGTACTTTCGTATTTGGTACCACTGAAACCAAGAAAGTTGAAATTGATTATCTTTTTGGAAATATACCATTGAAGGAAATCATTAAAAATAATGATACGTACATCATTACGCCTTCTCAATGGTCGAGAGAGGGTTTTCTCAATCATGGTGCCGAGCCTGAACGCGTTCGTGTCATCCCGCATGGCGTAGATATCAATATCTTCAATCCAAGGACTAAAGAGCAGAAATTAGAGCAGAGAAAGCGTTCCGGTTTAAATGGTTTTGTGTTTTTTAATAATAGTGCGATGGCTGGAAGTAAAGGAATAGATTTATTGCTAAAAGCCTTTGGCATTATAATTGACAAATATCCGGATACAAAACTTGTCTTAAAAGGTGCTGATTCTTTATATCCTTCATCACAAGCGGTGACGGCTTACATGGAATCATTGCCACAGAATACCATCGACAAAATATTGCCACGGCTCTATTATATTGGTGACAATCTTTCCTTTTCTGCCATGGCAGACCTTTATCATTTTGCAGATGTTTATGTTGCCCCCTATAGAGCTGAGGGTTTTAATATGCCGGTGTTGGAAGCTATGGCGTGTGGACTTCCTGTTCTATGTACAAAAGGAGGTCCAACGGATGATTTTACCGACAATTCATTTGCCTTACACATTAATAGCTCAAACTTTCATAAAAATGAAGGGACTTATTTAGAGCCTGATTTAGACCACTTGGTTGAATTAATGATATTTTCAATAGAAAACCAGGATTTTCGCATGCAGGCACATCGTTCCGGTCCTTTGTATGTTTCACAAGGCTACACCTGGAGTCACATCGTTGATCAGCTGCTTAAATTATTTTCTAATCCGTAAAAAGAGATTTTTATTGGCGTCTGTCAGTTAACCGCCCCGTTATTTCTGCTATCCTTAAAAGTGCAGGCTAAAGAGAATTATATGTATTTTCTTACAATAAAACTATTGAAAAAACGAACAGGACTTCCAATATACCAGTATGAAAAAAAATGTGCATCCTGTATTCTGTTTTTTAAGGTTAGTTCCCTGTCATTTCGGGTTTGCGAAAAATAGATATAAATTGGTTTTAGTCTGGTGAACGTAGAAAGTTTATTGTCATCAAGTGTCACATCGAAAGGTACCCACCCATAACCGGATAAAAATACTTCTGTCCAGGCATGCGAAGGCACATTGTAGTAGGTTGTTGTGTAGCCATCAATGCTTTTAGCCGGAATATTTTTCGCTCGACACAGTGCAACGAAGAGGTCAGAAAATTCTGTGCAGTCGCCTTGTTTCATTTTTGCTGCGTATTTGGCCCCAAGGCTGAATGGAGTATAGCCCATATACCGCATGGAGCGTTTTACGTATGTATAGATATTTTTGACGATCGTGATATCTTCGTTTCCGGTTATGGTTTTGGCTATTGTTTGTATAAGCGGATCATCTTTTTCCTGGAAAATTTCGGACTGCAAGTATTTGTTGAAGGTCTCGTCTATGCTATTAAGTGATATACTAAGCGCTGTGTTGAGGTCGTAGTTCATAAGCATAGCCTCAACATTAATCGTGAGCGATATATTTTGGCTGACATTTGAAAAGACAAATTTTGCATAGTTGTTTCCGTCATTTTCATAGATAGAATCCGGCGGAATAGAAAAATTTATTGTATTGATGTGCTGGCAATTTGCAATGGTTCTTGGGAGTATCGTGATAAATTCAAGATGTGAAGTTGCTCCCTCTGGAATAAACTGATAGCCCAGATCAAAGGCAACGCTATGTTCTTTGCTGTGAACAATAGATTGAGAAGTGAGAAAAATAATGAATAAAAAAATGTAAACTAAGTGTCGCATACCAAATCCTAACGGGCCTATACCACCTATTATAAAGAACAGATCGATAGGTTTCAATGGAAAGCACTACTTCCGGAGGCCTTGACTTTACTCGTTTTGCGCTTTTATAAGTAGTGCTTTTTGCCCTAGAAAAAACTACTGCAATAGTGCAGGTAGCTATCTTGAAAATTCTCTATATCTAGTGCCTGGGAATCTCAGTTTAATCCTAGTTTAGTTTTTATTAATTTATAATCCTCAAACTTTGATTTAATTGTTTTTTCATCAATAATACCAAAATGTTCTGATTGAACTCCTTCTGCAATTCGAAATATAACTAATCCTAGAAAAAGAATTCTCTGTTCTTCTTGTGACAAATGCAATTCAGCATTTGTAAATATTTTGATGATTCTTTCTTGAGCATCCTGTGCAATATTCGGATCATCGTTCCTTACCCTATCTAATGTTGAATGTTCCCCAATTGCTAACCATAATAGTTTCCACTCTTTATCTTTTAATCTATCAAAGATATTTTTGTTATATTGAAATAATAACTTTATTCTTTCTTCACTTCTCTTCTCATGTCCGTTGTCCCCATCATATATTTTTCCAATATCATGAAGTATTAAAAAATAGCTAAAGAACCCCTGTAATAAAAGTAATGCTGATTCATTTATTAATGAAATTTCTTGTGTGAAATATTTGGCAAATAGAGCTTTAAGAGCACTAACTTGATTTGTACTGGGGATACCGAAGTTCTGGAAAGGAATTCTTTCAATTTGACCTGTTAATAAACCGATTAAAATATTCCACTCTTTCTGCGCGTGATCAAGTAGCGATAACCCGGAGGAAGAGTCAATTAATCCTTGCGTTTTCCAATACCTTTCTATGAGCAATAATTTTATCATCTTGTAATTATTCTTTTGTTTATAACTTTGATATTCTTTAGTTTGAGCAACTCGAAGGTTTTGACATACTTCATCGATTTTCGTTGTGTCTCGCTCATCTTTTATTGACCTGACGAAATCAATGTCTTTCTGAGTAAATTCTTTTAATCTGGTAAATTTATTCACTTTTTTGCTCATTAACGCACTACCAAATGATAAAAACTCGATTTTAGAGGAATTAGGAATTACGTGAGCTGTTCCTATCCTTCCAAAAATTCTATTAATATCACCATCCCAGAGTTCGAAGTCTCTCTCAAAAGTTAGTTGATTTTTTATTAAATCCACAAAATTGATAACTTTTTTATATAGTAATATCACGGCTATGCCTTTGTTCTTTTCCATGTTCTGCAATTAGATGTAAATCTACCTTTATTTATCGTTATATTTTTTATAAATATCCCCAAAATTTTCCGCGGTAGATGGTATTGTCGAGAATATCCGGCAGCCAGGCTCCAATTCAGGATTCCTAAATCTTTGGAGTAGAGCCAAAAAAAGCTACTTCGATAGGGCAAGTAGCTGTCTTAAAAATTATCAGTATTTGGTGCCGAGGACAAGACTTGAACTTGCACAGCCAATGAAGGCCGCCAGCCCCTCAAGCTGGTGTGTCTACCAATTCCACCACCCCGGCACGCTTATGAATTATTCAATAATTAAATCATAAAGATAATACGACGTCAACAAATATACTTTGTTTTTCTTTACGGATTTAAGAAATACACCTTCTGATATGTTAGAAAATTACAAATTTTAAAGCTGATAAACATTATCTCATCTTAGGAAAACGTAATATATTCTCGGGAGATAGATCATCATATTATGAATATTGGAAGTATTTGATTTTGTTTTATCCTATTTAAAATTTTAAAGAAAAATGTTTACAGGTTTAAAACAAATGATATAATGACTATGATTTTAACACATGCTAAATTAGAAATATGAAAGGGGTTTTGGGGAATGAATAAAAAGAATTTGATTGAGAGAATTTCGGATAAAACAGGAAAGACAAAAACCATCGTAAGTGATATCGTAGAGGAAATGATAGAAATCATTACTAAGGAGTTAAAGACTGGAAAGAATGTTCGTCTTGTGGGATTTGGTATGTTCGAAGTAAGAGATCGAAAAGGAAGAACGGGTAGAAACCCAAGAACAGGTCAGAAAATCGAGATTTCCAAAACAAAGACACCGGCTTTTATTGCTGGTAAAGCACTAAAAGATGCTGTCAAAGGTAGATAGTTTCTTTAATCAGTAATTAATAATTAAACCCCGGCTCGTTCGGGGTTTTTATTCCTTAAGGGTGGCGAGTATGTACAACTATATATTATTAAAAGCCTATGCAAAAATAAATCTTTTTCTTGAAATCATAAAAAAACGCGACGATGGTTTTCATGATATTTTTACCATTATGCAATCTGTTTCGCTTGCAGATAGAATTGGTTTGACGAAGAATGACGATCAATATATCTCGATCAAAAGCAATAATATTTTGATACCTCTCGATGAATCCAATATTGCATTTAAAGCAGCTAAAGCTTTTTATTCATATACTGGAATAAAAGGTGGTATCGAAATTTATCTCGAAAAAAACATTCCTACAGAAGCCGGAATGGCCGGAGGCAGTGCGGACGGTGCTGCTGTAATTGTCGGGTTATCTGAGTTGTATGGCATTTCACTTTCTCAAAATGAACTGATCGAGATAGCTTCAACGATTGGTAGTGATGTTCCTTTTTGTCTTTTCGGAGGCACCTATAGTGCGCAGGGTAGGGGGGAGGTCCTTCAAAAAATGAAAGACATCGAACCTTTCTCCATGGTTATCATAAAACCATTATTCTCTATTTCAACAGGATGGGCGTACCAGCAATATGCACATTATTCTACCCCCCCTGAATCTGCTGATCGCATAATTGATAGGATAGGAAATCCTTTGACTCGTAATGCTTCGCTTTATAATGTTTTTGAGGAGTTATGTAGCGGGAGTTATCAGGAAATAAATTCTATAAAAGCTGAATGTTTGACTCTTGGCGCAGATGCTGTAATGATGACGGGGAGTGGTTCTGCTTTTTTTGCCTTATCTAAGGAAAAAAATATTTTACATAAAATCGCTGAATACTTTGATAAAAAAGGGTATTTTGCCACGCTTTGCCAAACTGTTCCTCATGGGATAGAGGTTCTTGAGCGAAAATAACGGATTTCTTTTCACATCTGTGCGAATTCAGTGCTGCCTAACGCGAGTGATCTTCTAATGAATGTGTCATTAATAACGCATCTGAGCCATCTTTGTAGTAGTTCCGTCTTTTATTAAAAACAGTGAATCCCATTTTTTCATAAAAATAATGTGCGGTATTGATTTCTGAGACTTCAAGCTCTATTTCTTTGAAATCTCGGTTCTTTAAAATTTCAGAAAAGTGTTGAAAGAGGAGCATTCCTAACCCTTGTTTTTGGGCTTGAGGATGGATTGCTATCAGTTCGATGGAAGCGGTAGGATGGAGTGCTGTCGCTAGTAGAAAGCCATTTAGCTCGTTATTGACGAATAACCCTATATTCAATGAGTAACAAGAGGAAAGAATCGCTTCGAAATTATCTTTATTCCAGTGGAAATCAAATAATAGTGAAAGATTGGAAACCAGTTCGCGATGATCCACTGTTAAATAAAGGATGACAGGCGTGGTGTTAAATGTTTTTGTTTTTTCCATATACAGTTTTACGGATGTTAGGCGGATGTGAGTAGACCGGACTAAGTGTCAGCACATTATCCTGCTTCCCTCGCTCTAGAAGCTCCTGTCCCCAGAATGCTAAGGTTGATGCCCGTGGTTCCCATGTGCTCTTAGGCGCGAGATAAATTCCTGCTTTCCGAATTGATTCCTCTATGATTTCAAAAACAAGGGATGCTCCGTCTCCAGTTAAATAGAGCGGCCCTTTGCTGTCCGATAACTTGGCGGCTAGTGTCTCGGTATTAATGGTGAATGGTTTTGATAATGGGGTTAAAGTAAAGTGTTCCATCCCATAAATCGCTACATTTACATCGTTTCTGCAGGCTTTCTGAATGACAACAACACTTCCCGAGACCTGGACATTTCGCGCAACCAGTTCGAGCGAATCAAGTCCAATGATTGGAATCGTGAGTATTTGCGACATGACTTTGGCCGCCGTAATTCCTACCCGCAAGTTAGTAAAAGCCCCAGGACCTTTACTAACGACAACTCCTTGTATCGATTTTATTGGAGTTTTTGTTTCATCTATAAGGATCTTAATGTAACGAACAATGTTTTCAGACAACGTTGGAATATGGTTGTAGAAGCTCTCTCCAATAACTTTAGAATCCGCGGCAATTGCTATGCTGAGAGAATTTGTTGAAGAACTGATTGCTAGTATTTTCATTAGATCTTTTCCTTTATTCTCTCGATCTTTTTAAAACCCGATTGAGAATAAACCTATTTAATCAGGCATGCCAGGTTTTGCTCGAAATCCTTATATTTATTGCCGAGGCCTTGAATATAAAAGCATCGCGTAGTTTCATTCTCATAGGTAATTTTAATGGAAATATAGTCTTCTGGCAATACATCAGGGAACTTGTCTGCCCATTCTACCAGTACAATGCCTTCTTTGGGAGGTAAATATTCTTCGATGCCGATATCCAGTGTATCTTCCAGTTCATTAAGCCGGTATAGGTCGATATGGTAGATTGGCAAAGATCCATGATATATATTTATCAGGGTAAATGTGGGCGAAGTCACGTAAGCTGTAACGTGAAAAAATTTACAGAAACCCTGAGTGAACGTTGTTTTTCCGGCACCTAATGTTCCCTGTAAGGCAATTATGTCTTGTGAATGAGTCAGGGATGCAATTTTCCTGGCCAAATCATAAGTTTCTTGTGTGCTTTTAGTTATATATTCCATAGCCGTTTTGTAACTGATGTAATAGCTTTTCTACCGTTTCACCCATTACCGGATGAATCGCATCCGGAGCAATTTCATAGAGCGGTTCAAGGACAAAAAGTCGTTCATGCATTAATGGGTGTGGTATCGTAAGGTCTTCTTCAATAATAATGTCCTCACCATAAAGAACAATATCGATATCGATTATACGCGGGCTATAATCATTTTTATTTGTGCGGCCTAAATTGCTTTCTATTTCCTGCGCTTTTTCCAGTAATTCGTGAGGTGTAAGCGTTGTTAGTATCTCCACTGCGTTATTAAGAAAAAATGGTTGGTTCCTGCCTCCGCCTTCGGGTAAGGTTTCATAACAATTTGATACCATCATTATGTCGATACCTTTCGCGGTTTGTAGTGCTTCAATTGCTTTTTTTATATTAAGTTCTTTATCTCCAAGATTACTGCCGAGCGATAAGAAAGCTTTAATCACAATAAGACCCTCCTTTGTAATATTTTATTGATTCTGACATTGTGATAACTTTTTTCATTTCCTTCACATCATGGACCCTAATTATATTGGCTCCATTATTTAATGCAATAACATTAGTAACTGCTGTGCCGAGGATCCTTTCATCGACCGGATCTCCTAGTATCTTTCCTATAAAAGATTTTCTGCTGGTGCCCACAAGGATCGGGCATTTCAGTGTTTTGAGTTCGCCGAGGTTATGTAGAATGGAAAGGTTATGGTTGATATTTTTCCCAAACCCGATACCTGGGTCAATAATAATTTTTGATTTGTCAATTCCTGTCTCAATTGCAAGCTTAATTGAGTCTTCTAAGTATTCGATGATTTCTTGTATAATATTGCTATATGTTGGATTTTTCTGCATGGTTAGTGGCATCCCTTGTGTATGCATAAGTGCAACCGGGCAATTGTGTTTTTTCACAACGGCAGCCATTTCAGGATCAAAACGCAACCCGCTAATGTCATTAACCATATCCGCGCCTTCTTGCAAGGCTGTATGCGCAACACGTGAATGAAACGTATCGATTGAGATTGGAATTGTCGAAATAGTTCTAATCGCTTTAATTACCGGGAGTACTCGCTTTATTTCTTCTTCTATCTGGATGCTTTCTGCTCCAGGGCGAGTGGATTGTCCTCCTATATCAATTATATCGGCCTCTTCATTGATTAATTGCTTGGCTTTGCGCAAAGCATCTTCGGCGCTATAATACTGCCCTCCATCAGAGAAAGAGTCAGGTGTGACGTTAAGTATGCCCATTAGATAAGACTGGACATTAAAGTCGAAAGTTTTCTTCCCTATGACTATTGGGTGTAGTCTATCTTCTCCTGTAAGTGATTCAAGCTCCTCCGCAATATTTTTAAGCCCGAAAGGCTGGGCTCTGAGCTTTCTAATAAGCTCTTTGTATTGGTTTGATGTACCCGCTATCATAATATCGCCTTCATTGATGGTATGTGTAATCATATTCCGGGGAGTTGCTACTTCCCCACCTTTGGAGAGCATTTCTTGTTTAATGATTAATGCCGCAGTTGTTGATATGTTGGTTATTTTGATAACATGATGACGAAACTTCGGGGCCATGATCTTGATGCCATGGGTATCTGATCCTAGTAAGCGAAGTGCCTCTATTATTTCCTCGTTATTTACAAATTTTTTGATAATTGCTAGATTCTTCATAGGGAAATTATAACATATTTGAAAAGACAAAAAAAAGCCCCACAATTTTCGAATCAAATCATCTAAAATCTAACCGAAGCCGATAGTAATCTATCAAATCAAAATCTGACCAAG